>OFFV01000070.1_pt1 | contig 87033 bp, 75 predicted proteins | sample 1521461 | NCBI WGS metagenome assembly OFFV01 (sample SAMEA3504120, study PRJEB24116) | mouse gut metagenome | biome: mouse gut; feature: mouse-associated habitat; material: faeces | place: Denmark | collected 2011 | reverse complement strand
TTTTGAATTTGGTGGGTTTGGGAGGGATAATCCCTCCCAAGAAAAAAGAAAATAAAATTAAAATTAATACGCAAACAATGGGAAACGGCTGGCAAAGTCTGCAACAGCGCGGTTAATTTTTTCTAAGTGTGCATCATCGGTGACATGGGCAAGGACATCAATAATCCATTCAGCAACCTGATCCATTTCTTTTTCTTTCATGCCGCGGGTAGTGAGTGCAGGCGTACCGATACGCACACCGCTTGTAACAAAGGGTGAACGGCTTTCAAAAGGAACGGTATTTTTATTCACTGTAATGCCTGCCTTATCAAGGGCATGTTCTGCATCTTTACCCGTAATATCTTTATTGGTTAAATCCAAGAGCATCAAGTGGTTGTCTGTACCGCCGGAAACAATGTCATAGCCGGCGTCAAGCAGACGTTTTGCCAAATGGCCGGCATTTTTTACAACTTGCTTTTGGTATTCGATAAATTCAGGGTGAAGAGCCTCACCAAAGGCAACAGCTTTTGCAGCAATAACATGCATGAGAGGTCCGCCTTGGATACCGGGGAAAATTTGGCTGTTAATGGTTTTTGCCATATTATTTTCTTCAGTGCTGTTTGCTAAAATCATACCGCCGCGGGGACCGCGCAAGGTCTTGTGAGTTGTTGTGGTTGTTATATGTGCATGAGGAACAGGAGAGGGATGTAAACCTGCGGCAACGAGCCCTGCAATATGAGCCATATCGACCATAAGTTTGGCGCCTACACTGTCGGCAATTTTGCGGAACCGTTCAAAATCAATGATACGGGAATAGGCGCTCGCCCCTGCTACAATAACTTGCGGTTTCTTTTCATGGGCAATTTCTTCTAATTTATCATAGTCAATTCTGCCGGTTTCTTTATCCACACCATAGAAAATAATATTGAAAAGCTTACCGGAAAAGTTTACAGGGCTGCCATGGGTCAAATGTCCCCCATGGGATAAATCCATACCCAAAATCGTATCTCCAGGTTTGGCAATGGCAAAATAGGCACCCATATTTGCCTGACTGCCGGAATGAGGCTGCACGTTTACATAGTTACAGCCAAAAATTTCCATAGCACGTTCCTGCGCAATGGTTTCAGGAATATCAACATATTCGCAGCCGCCGTAATAGCGCTTGGAAGGATATCCTTCAGCATATTTATGGGTTAATATGGACCCCTGTGCTTCACGGACAGCATTGGACACAAAGTTTTCTGACGCAATCAGTTCCAATTTGGTTACCTGACGTCTATTTTCATTGTAAATTGCTTCTGCAATTCTTGGGTCTTGGGAAATAATATTCTGCATGGCTAAACTCCTCATAATTATTAAAAAAAACGCTATAAACAGTGAAACTCATTTATAGCGTTTTATCAAAATTTTAGCAATAAAAATTATGCTTCATAACGTTTATAGAGCATACTTGCGTTTGTACCGCCGAAGCCAAAATTACTGCAAAGAACATATTTGGGATCAAGTTTTTTCGGTCCGTGAGCCATATAATTTAAATCACACATGGGGTCGGGATTTTCAAGATTGAGAGTTCCCGGAACAGTTCCGCTTTCAAGGGTCAACACGGAAATAACACTTTCAACCCCACCTGCTGCGCCAAGCAAATGTCCCAATTGGGATTTATTGGAACAAATGGCAATATCTTTCGCATGCTCACCAAAAACTTGCTTAATAGCTTTTGTTTCTGCTTCGTCATTAGCATGGGTTGAGGTACCATGGGCGTTGATACTGTCAATTTCATGGGGAGCAACATTTGCATCTTCAAGAGCACGCTTCATGGAAAGAGCCATGCCTGCACCGCTTTCAAGAGGGGCAACCATGTGATTGGCATCATCAGAAGCGCCAAAGCCAACAACTTCAGCGTAAATATGTGCATTACGGGCAAGGGCACTCTCTAAACTTTCCAAAAGCAGCAAACCTGCCCCTTCGCCCATAACAAAGCCGCCGCGTTCAGCATCAAAAGGACGGGAAGCTTTTTCGGGAGTATCATTATACTTGGTACAAAGAGCTTTCATGGAAGTAAAGCCGGAAATACCCATGGGAGTAATGGTGGATTCCGCTCCGCCGGTAATCATGGCGTCACAGCGACCCATGACAATTTCAGTATAAGCAGCTCCAATGGAATGGGTTGCAGAAGCACAGGCACTGGTCAGCACATAGTTGGGACCTTTAGCGCCGACCATAATGGCAATTTGTCCCGGTGACATATTGGAAATAAGCATGGGGATATAGAAAGGTGAAATACGGGACGGACCGGCTTCAAGCAGTTTTGAATGGAACATTTCAATAGTGTTCAAACCGCCAAGCCCGACACCGATGATAACTCCGAGCCGATCAGCGTTTTCGTCAGTTACTTTATACCCTGAATTTTCCATAAGCTGCATTGCGGCGCATACGGAAAACTGAGTAAATCTATCCATGCGTTTGCTTTGTTTTGCCGGAATATAAGTATCTGGATTAAAATCAGGAATTTCTCCTGCAATATCAGTATCAAAACCGGTGGTATCAAAACTTGTAATTTTTTTAATACCGGATTTTCCTGCCAAAATTCCTTCCCATGTGTTTTTCACATCAAGTCCCAACGGGGTAATGGCAGCAATACCTGTAACGACAACACGTTTTCTAGACATCTTATATCCTCATTTTTTTGTATAAAAAAGAGGACGCCCTGAGGCGTCCTGCAAAATTATTCGCCTACATGTTTTTTTACGTAGTCGATAGCGTCTTGAACTTTTAAAATCTTTTGTGCATCTTCATCTTTAATTTCGCAATCAAAGGCATCTTCCATAGCCATGATAAGCTCAGTCAAATCAAGAGAGTCAGCACCTAAATCTTCAACAAAAGATGCATCCATTTTTACTTCTTCTTCAGAAACACCTAATTGATCTTTGATAATTGTTTTAATTTTTGCTTCAACAGACATATTCCCTCCAAACGGGTTTTTATTTTTTAGTTAACAATAGAGACCACCGTTAACCGATAGTACCTGACCAGTAATATATGCAGCTTTGTCAGAAGCTAAAAATGATACGGCATCGGCTACATTTTGAACAGAACCAAAACAACCGAGCGGGATAGCTTCAGCATATTTCGCTTTCACATCTTCCGGAAGTTTTGCTGTCATATCTGTTTCAATAAAACCGGGAGCAACAGCATTGACAGTAATGGAACGGGAGCCAAATTCTTTTGCAGCGGATTTTGTTATACCGATAAGACCAGCTTTAGCAGCAGCATAGTTAGCTTGTCCAGCATTGCCCATAAGACCGACAACAGAAACAATGTTGACAACACGACCGCCGCGCTGCTTTGCCATTATTTTTGTTGCTTCTCTCAGACATGTAAAAGCACCTTTTAAATTAATGTCAATAACAGCATTAAAATCTTCATCTTTCATGCGAAGAATTAAACCATCTTTGGTAATACCTGCGTTATTGACTAAAACATCTAAACGGACTTTGTCTTTGATTTCTTCCTGAAAAAATTTGCTGACGGCTTCACCATCGCCAACATTGAGGCAAAATGCTTTTGCACATCCCCCTTGGGAGATAATTTCCTGAACAACGCTTTCTGCTTCCTGCGGCTTTGAAACATAGGTAAGATAAACTTGATAACCGTCTTTTGCAAGGGTAAGGGCAATAGCTTTGCCAATTCCCCGTGAGGCTCCAGTAACAAGAGCTGTAGAAACTAATTCATTACTCATAATCATACTCTATAGTATCAATTTATTCACAAATATTAAAACAGATTTTATATTTTTTCAAGCTAAAATTTTACTTATTTGAAATTTTTTAAAGGCGCTTTTTTATGATGCAAGAAGAGCTGAGCCCCATGTGAGCCCGGCACCAAATGCCGTCAATACTATTTTTTGTCCTTTTTTTAAAATCCCCTGTTCCCTTGCCTCTGCCATTGCCAGCACTATGGATGCCGCTGACGTATTGCCATATTTATCTAAATTAGTAAAAACTTTTTCTTGGGGAAGCTGCAAACGTTCCCGCACTGCGTCGATAATACGAAGATTTGCCTGATGTGCAATAAATAAATCGATATCTTCTGCCTGTAATGCGTTTTTATGCAATAATTTTAAACTTTCCTGCGCCATGCCGCGTACTGCATATTTAAAAACTTCCCTGCCCTGCATGGTTAAAAAGAAATCTTCCGAAATGGTATCCCCGACCTGCACTTTTTTATCTGTTCCGCCGCCAATACGGATTAAATCCTTATAATCTCCGTCTGCACCAACGGACACATCAAGAAGACGAAAAAGAGCATTGCCTTTGGCGCTGATAATACAAGCGCCCGCTGCGTCACCAAATAAAATACTGGTGCTTCTGTCCTGATAATTCATTTTTCGGGAAAGACATTCAGCCGCGACAAGTAAAATAGTGGCATGAGGATTTAATGCTAAAAAAGCCCGGGCGAGTTCCAAGCCATAAACAAAGCCGGAACAGGCAGCATTAAAATCAAGACAAACAAGACCGGGATTATGCGAAGATATGAGCTGCAAACCGGAATAGGCTGAAAGAGCGAGTTTCTCCGCTAATACGCAGGCAACACTGGGAGAAAGCGTTTCCGGTGTACAGGTTGCAACAAGTACATGGGTTATTTCAGAAAAAGAAATTTGTGCTTCTTCTATGGCTTTGACTGCAGCAAGAAAAGCATAATCAGAAATATTTTCGTTGTCTTTAACGATATGGCGAGTTTTAATACCTGTGCGCGTCACTATCCATTCGTCACTTGTATCCATTATTTTTTCCAAATCTTGATTGGTAAGAATTTTATCAGGCACACTTACCCCAAGTCCGGAAATATGACAGTTAACATTCATGATACAATACGTTACACAGAGGAACGAGCAAAACTCGTCAATTCTTCATTTTCTTTAAGGATTGCCAAAAGACGATTATGGGTATCTTTTTCAATATAGGTATTTGCCATAAGCACGGCATTTTCAATGGCTTTTGCATTACTGGAACCATGACAGACAAAGCTGATACCCTGCAAACCGAGAAGAGGCGCTCCGCCATATTCGGAATAATCAATTTTTTTGGCAAGATTTTTGAATGCTTTTCTTGCTAAAAAGGCACCAATTTTAGGCATTAACCCATTGCCTAACAACTCTTCTTTTAAAATATCAATAAGAGAAAGAGCAAGACCTTCGCTCAATTTCAAAGCGACATTGCCAACAAAGCCGTCACACACGACAACATCAACATCACCAATAAAAATATCACGACCTTCAGCATTGCCGACAAAATTAATGTTATTCGCGGACTTTAAAAGGTCATAGGCTTCTTTCACCGTATTTGTGCCTTTGCCTTCTTCTTCGCCAATACTTAAAATCCCAACTCGAGGCTCTGCATAGCCTAAAATATCCTGTGCAAAGGCAGAGCCCATTAACCCAAACTGGAATAAATAATAGGGCTTGCACTCAACATTGGCACCAACATCTAAAATTAATCGCGGAGTTGTTTTAGAAGGCATAATGGTGGCTAAACAAGGACGCTCAACACCGGGTATTCTTCCAATAATGAACATGCCGCACGCCACACATGCACCGGAATGTCCGGCACTGATGACAGCGTGGGCTTTTCCTTCTTTCACAAGCCGGCACGCAACCTGGATAGAAGAATCTTTCTTTTGGCGTAAAATATCAGATGGCTTTTCATTCATTTCCACAACTTGTGACGCGTGAACAATAGAAAAGTCAACTTGTTTTAAATTTTCAGGAAGTGTGTCAATCACTTCCCGTACGGCATTTTCAATCCCTACGAGAAGAATTTTTGCTCCACACTTTTGAGCAGCAGATAACGCTCCAGGGACAACAACAGAAGGACCAAAATCGCCTCCCATTGCGTCCACTGCCAAAATATTATTATTCTTCATTGGAGCTTACTGCTTCTACTTGGCGACCTTTATATTTTCCGCATGTTGGGCAAACAGCATGAGGAACAGTAGGCGCACCGCAAGAGCAATAAATCACTGCAGGTTTTGCAACACGGTCGTGAGAACGACGCATACCTTTTTTAGAATGTGATTTTTTATTTTGTTGAACAGCCATTCCAATCTCCTTGACTAAGCTTTTGGCTTTATTGTATTTTTAAATTTCGCAGGACAGCTAAACGAGGATCTTTTCCGCCTTCCTCGCAATTGCATGTTCCTTCATTTAAATTTTTACCGCATGTTGGACAAACACCCTTACAGTCACTTCTGCACAAAGGTTTTGTAGGCAATGTCAGTACAAATTCTTCCCAAAGCAATGCTCCCATATCAACAATAAGAGCATTTTTATCTTTAAAAAGTACTCTGTTATCTTCAAGCAAATCTTCTGACTGAACAGAAAAATCGTCTTGAGGATAGCCTTCAAATTCATCAAACGAATAGTCAACAGGAATTTCTGTTTCTTCTGCACACCTGTCACAGGGAACAGAAACTTTCCCCCGAAGTTTTCCCCTGAAAAGAACGCCGTCCTCTTCCGGAAGAATAAAAACTTCTGCCTGAATATCGTCAATGATTTTGCAGGAGATATGAAATTCTTTCAGTGGCTCAAGCCATATGTTTTGATTATTATATTGAAATGTTTGACCATTCTGTGGAACATCTCGCAATAACATCTGAAATTCTTTCATACTTTCTCCTTGCGAACGTGTAATTTACAGATAAGTTAATGATTTTGTCAAGAAAAATAATGCAAATAACAATTTTTTTCTCAAACAAATTAAAATTCAGACTTTTTCTAGACTTTTTTCAGACTCTTCATTGTTTCAACAGCACGTTTAAAACCGGCACGTGATTTTTCAATAACGCTGTCCTCAACAGCATAACAAAGCCTGATATACCCTGCAAGCCCAAAACCCTTGCCGGAAACACCAAGGATTTTTTCATCCCGAAGACAATTAATAAATAAATCATCATCGCCATAGGGAGCTTTGGGGAAAATATAAAATGCGCCCATGGGCTTCCGGTATTCGATGCCTGCCGCATCCAATATATCACAAAAAACTTCTCTGCGCTTTGCATAAATATTCAGTGCATATTCCGTCGAAGAACCAAGGGCGGCTTTCATGAGATACTGCCCGACAACAGGGGGGTTAACAAAGCCCAAAATCCTGTTGGACATGATACAGGCTCCTAAAAGAAGCTCTTTGTCTTCTATTTGCGGAGATACTGCGAGATACCCAATTCTTTCGCCGGCAATGCCAAATTTTTTCGAAAAGGAACTGATGACAACAGCATATTTATATAAAGGCAAAACCGCCGGCACAACACAATTGTCATAAGCCAAAAAGCGATAGGGTTCATCAGAAATTAAATACAGAGGTCTGTTGTTTTTCAGACTTGCATTTTCAAGAACAGCCGCAAGGCGCTTTACAACGTCTTCGGAATAAATCACCCCTGTGGGGTTATTGGGAGAGTTGATAATCAACGCCCGAGTTTTTGGGGTTATAGCTTTTTCCAAGGCTTCATAATCAGGCATAAAATCATCATGGGTTGGCACTGTTTTAAAAATACCGCCGTGATTTCGCACATAAAACTTATACTCACCGAAAAAAGGCGTAAAAGCCAAGACTTCATCTTCCGGTTCAAGGACAGAATGAAAAAAAACATTCATCGCCCCTGCTGCCCCGCAGCTGAGCATAATTTCCGCACGGGTGAGGGGCACATTCTGTTCTTTGGATAATTCCTCGGCAAGTGCATCGAGTGCCCAAGCATACCCTGCATTTTGCATATAACCAAGGCTTGCAGGACGGTTGAGATTTTTTGCCAAATCAGCCATTGCTTCCTGCACAACGGGCGGCGGGGGCAAATCAGGATTGCCAAGGCTAAAATCCATCACATTTTCAGCACCAAATTGTTGTTTGAGTTTCAAGCCCAAATCAAACATTTGCCGAATAAGTGAACCTTGTTCAATGCTTTCTTTCATCATTTTTGCAACAACTGACATAAGTACTCCTATAAAGCTAAAATCGCCTCTTCTATTCTTTTTATCCAAATATTTTGTATTTCAACTGATTCCGCCAAACTTTTTAAATAAGGTTCGCAGCAGTATCCCTGCCGCATCACCTGATTTTTCCATGATGTTTCCTCATCACCTGCCATATCGCACAGTGCATGCTTGCCAATAACAGTAAGCAGCGGCAAAAGCCAAATTTTGTGCACAGCAGGTTTTTGCTTTAAATCTTCAAAAACACGGCTGAGTGTACATTTTCCTTCCATACAGGCTATGTACAATGAGGGATATAAGCTATGCAGTGTTTCGGAAAGGGCAAAATAAAATTTTTCCGCATCGTGCTTTGTGCCGTGCCCCATAAAAACAGCCACGTCATTCTTTTGAAAATCAGGGGGAAGCAATTGTTTTAACGCCTCGGCAACAGGTACAATATCGGCTTCCGTATGCAAAAGCGGCAAGCCTGATTGGATTTTTAATGTACCGGAATTTCCGGCTATATTGGTATCTTCCAAAACATCATTATATTCAATGCCTGCAATTAAATGCAAACTTTGCACGATAATATGGGTAAAACGTTCAAATTCCATTTTTTTTAATGCTTTAAGCACTGAATCCGATTTTGTTCGGGCATGGGCTAAGCGTTTGCGAAGTGCCTCTGAGGTAAACGCTATACGTACAGGAACACCGAAATAATCTTCAAGTTTTGCTTGAAGTTTTCGCATAGCCTGACTGCTTTGCATAGTAGAAGAACCATAGGAAGCAATCAAAATTCCCACCTTAGGTTTTGCCGCTTCCAATGATAATTTATCTAACGTATTTGCCCAGTTATATCTTGTACCCATAATAAGCTATTTCAGAGCCCCTTTAAAAAAATTTTCCATAACCGTATCTTTTTCTGTATACACAAAAAACTGATTCTCCATGAGCAATTGAGCAAAAATACCATTTCCTGCAATAAGCGTTTTTGTGAATGTGCCGTCATAAATCTGCCCAACTCCGCAGCTGGGAGATTTTGCTTTTAAAATTGCTGTCTTTGCTCCGTAAAAGCGAGCATAGTGCAAAGCTAAAAACGCCCCTTTCCAATAAGCTTCCGAACAGTCAGTTCCTTCCTTTGAAATCACTCTGCCGTGCTGTATCTCACAAGGGACACGGGGAACAGGAAGTCCCCCTAAACATTCAGGACAAACAGGCAAAACAAGTTTTTTCCGATACAGCTCCCGAATAAACGGCACGGTGTTTGCTTTACCGTCATACCGACAGGAAAAACCCGCCAAACATGCACTGACAACAATATTCATACACAAAAAAAGGGCGTTTGAACGCCCCCTAAAAAATTAAAAATTAATTTGTACAGCTTCTGTGTCTTCTTTTGTTTTCAGGGAAATTACACCGATTTGCCATGCTTTCATATTCACACCATTCAGCATATCAAGAACTTTTTGAGCCTGTTCCTTATCAATCACCAAAATATAGCCAATGCCGCTATTGAAAATTTGCAGCATTTCCGGCCATGAAAGATTACCTTGTTCTTTCAGCCAATTAAAGACAGGAGGAATATCCCATGAACCAAAATCAATCACAGCTTTTACCGATTGCGGAAGCACACGGGGAATATTATCGTAAAAACCGCCGCCCGTCACGTGAACCATGCCTTTAATCTCTACTTCACGCATAACGGACTTCAAACATTCCACATAAATAATGGTTGGCTCAAGCAAAACTTCGGCAAAGGTTTTCTTGGTACCAGGAAAAATATCCTCTTTTTTTGCCCCGCTTTGAGCAAAAATTTTCCGTACCAAACTATAGCCGTTAGAGTGTACCCCTGAGGACTGAATACCAATAATCACATCCCCGCTTTTAATTTTAGAACCATCTACCAAAGCCTTATTGTCAACAATACCAACGCAAAAACCGGCAAGATCATAATCTTCCGCATCATACATACCGGGCATTTCCGCGGTTTCTCCCCCCAGAAGCGCACAGGAAGATTGACGGCAGCCTTCTGCAATACCTTCAATGACATTTTTTGCTTTTGCCACATCAAGCTTGCTGCAGGCATAATAATCAAGGAAAAATAACGGTTTTGCCCCCTGCACAAGAATATCATTAACACTCATGGCAACAAGGTCAATGCCCACTGTATCATGTTTATCAAACTCAAAGGCAAGCTTTAATTTTGTACCGACACCGTCAGTTGAAGCAACAAGAATGGGATCCTGCATAGAAGAAATATCCGGTCTGAATAAACCGCCAAAACTTCCTATATTGCATAAAACACCGGTTGTATGGGTTGTGGCAACTATGGATTTAATTTGTGAAACCAAATCATTGCCTGCTTCAATATTTACCCCTGCATTTGTATATACTTGTGAACGAGAAGAACTCATAAATACTCCTTTCATAATTTCTGCATAAAAATAGCTTAATTTTTTTCTTTTGCCAAGCTTATAAAAACATATAGTTAACTATATGCAATGTATACACAAATAAAAAATAAATCCGCTAAAAACAATATCTAAAAACGCTGTAATAAAAATATTGCTCTTTTTTTGCAAAGGAATTGCAGCCAAACAAAAACTTTTTTTCAGTTGGATTGAAAAAAGAAAATACAAAATCGGCACAACAATGCACACGGTCTGCCACACAAAAACATGCGGAGAATACACATGAATACTATTTGCTATGGCGGGCTGGAAAGGCAATTGAAAACCTGCCAGCATGATAACCGCTAAAATAAAAGCAAGCAGTGAAAAGGAAAAAATGCCCCGTCCGTACTTATTCAAAATAAAAGTATAATAATCACGCCCGTAATCCATAGAATTTCTGAATAGAACAGTTAAAATACAGACTATATATAAAGCATAAATAAAAACAGCCAGAAAAAAGAACAACGTCACAACATAGGAAAAAAGCTGCGTATTCGTAAACAAGGCATAGGGATTTTGCATGAATGCATCAGGGGGCAGCGCAAACATATGGCTCATTACCTGCAGGCAATAGGAAGAAAATTTACTTGTATTTTCAGCAACAACAGCAAAAAATGCCACAAAATTTATAAATTGAGCCAAACCGACCACCAGTAAAATTCCACCAAGGGCAGAAAGAAAATAAAATACAGTAAGTTTCGGAAAACGGGCACTCATGGCGCAAAAAACAGATAACACCAAAGAAGCAGTGCAAAGATACAGCAAAAGATTTTTCCAAAAATCAAGTTCCAGCGAAGTTTGAAAAGGCAGACTTGCTTGATATAAGGTACCCTGCAAATAATAATCAGCCCCAAAAGCAATACTTACCAAAAGCAATAAAACAGAAGAAAAAATTTGGATTTGCATGGCTGATTTTGAAAATAAAGCCCGTTTATGCATTCCTTCACAAATTTTATACCCTAAACCCACCACAGGCATAAGATACACGGAAAAAAGAAAAAACACAGCAAAAAAAATGAGTAACTCCATAGAAAAAATTTCCCTCTATAATTTTTTGCAATCATATAAAAACTCTGCCCTATGAGCAAGAAAAATCATTATGCTGTTTTTGTATGCTGTTATCGTGAGCGGTTAAATTTATAACAACTTGATATATTATCATAAATTATCAACCAATCCGTTTTGTATTTTTACGGGAAATAACGGGCTCTGCTGTCCATTTCCGTATTCCGTCGCTATCCGCGAAGTTCGCAAACCCATTATCGGCTGCAGCTTCCCCATTACCCACATCACTTGTTTTTATTTCATGAAAAGAAGAATCTATGTTTATACGTGAAAAGATGATAAATTCACAAAAAAAAGGTATCAGCCGCTTTCTCACACAAAGCAAAAATCATAAAAAATTAATGAAAATCAATTCTTGAAAATTATCAAAAAACTTCCTATACTTTTCTTAATCCATTTATGTATTGAGTTGACAGTGAAAAAGTTTTCATTTGGTTTATTTTTTCTGACTTGCTGGATAATTCTTGTTTCAACAGGATTATTCCTGTATCTTGGCTATTTGCAGCCAACTAAACTGGGCGCAACAATTTCTTCCTATTTAAAAGAAAAAACTCAGTTAGAATTTGATATTGAAAGCGTGACCTTTTCTTTTTCACCCAAACCTGCCGTCAATATCAGCAATATTGTTCTTTATGATACCTCATTGCCTGCCAGAATTACAATTAAAAATGCGTACAGCGAACTCAGCTGGCGCTCATTAATTCTGTTTAAACCTGTCCTCAAGCACCTGACAGTATCAGATGTCGATGCACAGGTCACCTTACCAAGACAGAAAGAAAAACAAGCAGAATTTTCCATAGAAAAAGTTTCAGAGGAATTTTCAACTCTCTTTTTTAATAGATTGAAGGAATTTTCCATTCCTCACTATTTTTCCAGTTTGCAGTTGACTGTCAGTCATGCTGACGGAGAAATTCTTGATCCCAATCATTCCGTGAAATATCGCTTTAAAAATTTCAATGCCCTTATCAAAACACCTGATATTCTTGACGGAGATGCAGACCTTAGCCTTGATGAACTGGCAATTTTTTCTGAGAACTATCTGCTTTTCCATTTGGGACAAACAAAAATTCAGGCAAAGGATGTTTCCTACAATCCGCGCACCTATTCGGGAACCCTGCTCTTTGAAACCAATTTGCAGGTTTCTTCTCTTGCTCCCTATTATGATACCCCCATTCGGGAAGCATATCGTTATTTTCCCATGCCCAAACCCAGTTTTATTCAGCTAACCACAGATTTCAATATAAAAATTCGCCAAAAAACCATAGCGCTTACAGGAAAATTGTATAACAAAACGGTTTTGCCCATGAACAGCTATGCAACCCCCATTGAACTGACCATACCGTTTACGTTATTGAGTACCCCGCAAAAAGAAAAACCGAGCTCTTTCGATTTTCCCTCTGAGAACAAGAACGACCCCTATAGAAAAATGTTTTTGCAGGAAAATACATTAAACGATTATGCTCTTGATTTAGCAGGATTTTATATTAATGAAATACAGATAAAAAACGCCGTTATCAAAGCTGATACCGATTCATTAATGTTTACAGGTGCCCTAACAGGATTATATCCTTTTAATCCATTAATTTTTGGAAAAGCACATGTAGAGAAATTCAGTCTGCCCCGCTGGATTGGTCCAACGAGAGAAATGAACGGCGGCTTATACAATGCTCTCAATGCAATCCAAGCTGATATCGATGTTTTTTGCACACTCAAAGGAGTTTTTTCGCCAAACCTGACAGCAAACGTGTTAAACTATACTGTAAAGGGAAAAAGTGTTACCGCTGATTTTGCAAAAGCCGATATTTGCTTTGATTTGGAAATGCTTTCCCCTAATAATACTCCCATTAATCTCAATGAGCTTTTTCCTGAAATCAATGGAAAAGAGACCCGAAAAGTAAAACTTCCTCCTCCTGCAGTGGTCATAGCTGAGGAGAAAAGTTCTCAATCTGACAGCCCTTCTGTTTCCTATCACATCAATATTCATGTTCCTCAACAGCTGCACATTTGGAAACTTGACTGTGCAAACGCCCATGTTCTGATTGCACCTGACAAAAAAAGCAATCCTACAATAAACGTTAATATCGGAAATTGCTATACAGGAAGTGCCAATGCCCTTGTAACGCTTTATTCAACACAAAAACATGAAATTTCTGCCACGCTGCAGAAAATCCTCATCGAAGCACCCTTACGCGCTATTATTGGGCATACTGTCTGCACGGGACATGCAGACGGAGCAGTGACAGTCAAGTTGAGGGGCGAAAACTTTGAACAAATTTTAAATTCACTGGAAATAAAGGGAAACGTGAATCTCAGCAATGGGGCTATCCATTCAAAAGAACGTCTTTTGACTCCTTTTGCAAAACTTGCCGCCGACATTGCCCTGAAAACCGAACCATTTAATACTAACAAAAAAGCTCCGGAAAGTTTTGCTTTGAGCGGTTTATGGCAGTTAGACGGAGAATTTCCGGAATATACGGCAAAAATACATTCTAAAGATTCCAGCATACTTTTCAGCACGCATACAGGAGAGCCGCTTTCCCGTACCCCGCAGCTGACAGATATTTTATTCAAAGAGAAAGCAACAAAAGAAACGCTTTTAAACGGTACTGCAAAGCTGGGTTTCAATATAAAAAACAACAAATTTATTATTGAAAATTATAAAGGAGCATTAAAAAATTCAAAACTTATTGCCAATATAACGTATGAACAAAAAGAAAAAACATACTATCACGGTGACTTGTATTTTCAACATCTTAATCTGAGCGATTATATAAAAGATGAAAAAAAACCGCAGCAGGATAAAAAGAGAAAAGATATACCTGAGGAGAATACAGCAGAAGCTCAGCTAAAAGAAGATAAAGAACTGCCCCTTGATTTTATTTGCAATAACAATGTTAATTTTTCCGTCAAAGCGGATAAGCTTACTTTTTATGATATTACAACCAATACATTCACCGGCAATATCAAAATTGTTGATAATAAAATCAGTATAAACAACTTGAAAACAAACATAAAAAACGGTTTTATTCAAGCTTTGCTTGAAGGTTCTGTTCAAAAACAAAATAATGTCTATAGAATGCAGACGAAATTTAAATTAAAAGGCACAAACCTTGATATGCTTTCCATTACAAAAATGCGCAAACAGGACACACTCATGTCCGGAGCAGGAAATATCGCTATTCAGGGAAATGCCCTTGTCAGCAAGACTTCAGATATTTTCAAAACCATGAATGCAGAATGGAGTATGCAGTTTAATAACGGATATTTCCAAAGTTCAAAAGACCATGCTGTCATGCTTGAAAACCGGGAATCTTCACAACATTTCTTAAGCAATAATGAAAGTTCTCATGGATACACAGGAAAAACCAATTATACCTCCCTCTCTGCAAGCGGAACCATAACGAATGGTATTGCCCAAACAAAAAATATTTCTTTAATAGGAACGGGATTGCTGGTGCAGGGAGAAGGAATTATCAATCTTGTGACAGAAAAAATAAACGCCTTTGTCCATGCCACCTATCTCGGTATTCCGGAAATTCCCATTTACATTACCGGTTCAATCAGTGACCCCAAATATGAGGTAAAAGTCATGACCGCAGTTTCAAAAACCATTGGCAATATTGGAGCCGGAGTTTTAAATATTTTTTCAAACCTTATTGTACAGCCATTTAAATTATTCACCCCTTAAGACATTAACTTGCTTTTTTTCCATAAACAGGTATTAAGAATAAAATATCACTGAATATGAGGAAGATATGAAATTGAACAAAATAATACGTATATTCACCGTGATCTTGGCATTATCAGTTTTTAGCACCTTTGCCATGCCGGATGACGCTGATGCAAGAAGATTCGGAGGAGGACGCTCCATAGGCAGAACAACAACTGTCAGACCTTCTGCCCCTGCCGGTGTAACCACAAATCAACAGCGTTTTAACCAGCAGCAAAATTCCGCCATGAGCAATAATGCAGGAGCTGCCGCCATCAACAGAAGAGGCATGTTCGGCGGTTTATTTGGCGGCTTATTAGCGGGAACACTGCTTGGCTCTTTGCTTTCCGGCGGAGGTTTTGCAGGCGGTGGGCTTTTGGACCTTATTATTCTTGGTCTTATAATTTATTTCGGTTTGAAATTCTTTAGAAATCGTCAGCAAAAAAACAATCAATCCTCTTCACGCTCTTCATCTTATGGAAATGAATACAGCAGCCAAGATATTAATCAAAACCCAATGCAAAATCAGACAAGCAGTGCCGCATCTGCTTGGGATAATTTACGTTCTGAACGTCCACAGCAGCCAACTGCCTCTTCTGCAGCAGGTACGTTTAATACAGAAGAATTTTTAGACGGGGCAAAAAAACTTTATGTGCGTATGCAGGAATCATGGGATTTACGTGATATTGAAGACATAAAACAATTCACTTCCCCTATTATGCATAAAGACATTGAAGAACAATTTAAAGAAGATCCTAATCCGTCCAAAACCCAAATTATCCTCATCAATGCCGGTGTGCTGGAAGTAAAGCAAGAAGGCGATTATGAGCAAGTTGCCGTCCTTTTTGACGTGCTCCTAAAAGAAGCAGAAAGTCCTGAGAATGAACAGGTTAAAGAAATCTGGAATTTCTCCCGCAATAAAGCCAAAGAAGGAACATGGGTACTTGACGGTATTCAAACCATATAAAAATGTTGCGGCAAAAAGGCAGTGTAACCTGCCTTTTTTTATTGCATGCGTATTGCTTTTCTCCTGTATTCATTGTACAAAAAACAGGTCTTGCTAGAAAGGAATCTTCATGAATAATAAAGCTATCGGACTTTTTGACTCCGGGGTTGGGGGACTTACTGTTTTAAAAGCGCTTCTGCATGTCCTTCCACAAGAAAATTATATCTATTTAGGTGATACTGCCCGCCTTCCCTATGGAACAAAAAGTAAGGAAACTATTATCCGCTATGCGTTGCAATGCACGGAAAAGCTCATGGAAAACGATTTAAAAATGCTCGTGGTTGCCTGCAATACCGTAAGTTCCGTTGCCCTTCCCAGTATCAAAGAAAAATATCCGGCTATAGAAATTATCGGTGTTGTCGAACCAGGAGCAGAAGCTGCGTGCAATACCACAAAAAATAATCACATTGCTGTTCTGGGAACACAGTCAACTATTCAGGGAAAAGCATATGATAAAGCAATTATGGCAAAAAATCCTCATGCTGTTGTGACAGGCAAAGCCTGTCCGCTCTTTGTGGGCATGGCAGAAGAAGGGATTACCCAAGGATTTCTTGCGGAAGAAATGGCTAAGCATTATTTAAATGACATCTTATTGCAGGAAAATAAGCCGGACACCATGGTTCTTGGCTGTACCCATTTTCCTCTTTTAAAAAATGCAATCCAAAACGTGGTGGGAAACAGCATACAATTGGTTGATTCTGCCCAAACCACAGCGCTCAAAGTCCTTGCCTGTTTACAGGAAAACAACGCCCTTGCGGAAAATAACGTGCCTTTTATGCATTTTCTCACAACTGACGATATTGCCAAATTCAAAGCCGTTGGTGAACCCTTTTTAGGGATTTCCCTTGATAAAAGCCCTGTAGAATTAGTGGATTTATAATGCCAAGACTGCGTCTTACTCTTGCCTATGTGGGAACAAAATATAACGGCTGGCAGCGTCAGCTCCTCAATAATGAGGAATTGCCGACTATTCAGGGAATTGTGGAAAAAGAAATTTCCCGTATTTGCAAGACAAAGATTCATCTTCAAGGATCCGGCAGAACAGACAGCGGCGTCCATGCGGATTGTCAGGTTGCCCATTGCGATATTCCTGAGGATAAAACGAAACTCAACTGGCAGCTGGCATTAAATACGGCTCTCCCCCAAGACATACGGGTAAAAGATTTTACTCTGGCACGTGATGATTTTCATGCCCTTTTCGATGTGGAAAAAAAAGCCTATACCTACAGTCTGTGGCTTAACCGAAACTTTGTTCCTCCCAAGCTTTATCCGTATACATGGGCATGCGGAGAACTTGATTTAACAGCCATTGATACTGCCATTCCCTATCTTCTTGGCGAACATGATTTTTCTTTTGTGCAAAACAAGGGAACTGAACTCCATTCAACCATACGTACCCTCTATGCAATTCATCGCACGCATTTTGAAGAGCAAAGAAGAAATAATCCCCAAAATTATGAATTGCAGCTGACCTTTGTTGCCAATGGTTTTTTAAAACAAATGGTCAGAAATTTAGTGGGACTGCTTGTCGCCTGCGGCAAAGGAAAATTTGCAGCAGAGGATATTCCCCGGCTTATTGCCTCAAAAGATAGAAAAAAATCCCCGCCTACAGCCCCGCCCCAAGGGCTGACCATGTCACAAATTTGGTATAAAAATGCATAAGAAAGAATATCACTGCACGTCCTCAGATGAAAACAAACGTCTGGATTATGTGCTCAAAACAGTATTTTCCGAATATGGCACTCGGGCAATCAAAAGGCTTTGCGAGCAAAATGCAGTTTTCGTGAATGAAAAACAGCAAAAAGCAAGCTATAAAGTCAAAGAACATGACATTCTTACTGTTTTTGAACCTGAAAGATCGGCTGATAAGCCAGAAATCCGCCTCATTACCGAAACTGACGACTTTTATCTTTGCTATAAGGAACCATTTTTTCACAGTGAATACCAAAAAGGTAAAAATACCCTTTCCCTTGAACTGCTTGTGCATGAAACGATTAATCCTCAATATATCCTCCTCAATCGGCTTGATTTTGCAACGTCAGGAATTTTAGTCTTTGCCACAAATAAACATTCTGCCCTGCAATGGAAAACATGGCAGCGTGAACAAAAAATTTCCAAAAAATATTTTGCCCTTGTGGAAGGGAAAATCATGCAAAATTTCAGCATAAAAAATAAAATTATTACAAGTAATTACAAAAATGTAAAAGTAAGTCATGAGCTTGGCGAGAGAGTTACGCTTGTACATGCCCTTGGAACAAATGAAACATGCAGCCTTGTGGACTGTACCATTTTTCAAGGGGCAAGACATCAAATACGGGCACATCTGGCATTTTTAGGATACCCTCTTGTCGGGGATAAAAAATATGGAGCAAAAACAAGTGATTACACAACGTTAAAAACAATTTTTCCTCTGTCTGAAAAAAAGCCCATGGAAAAAACTGCTCCTCTTTATTCCTTTACACTTGACAATTATCAAAAACAAAGCGAAAATTTTTGCCTGCATCACTATGCTGTCAATTGCCCTGATTTTTCGGCTTTTGTTCTTCCGCCTTATTTTAATATACTGACTAACCCGTTACAAAGCACAATACTTGCAGCGTATGAAAAGTAAATCATATTTCCAAAAGATAAAAGGACAGGAAAAATGTCCTGCACAAGAATTTGATGTATGTGAAATGCTTTTAGCCTGTTTTGGCTGTTTTTTTACTATCATGCTCATTTCTCTCATTGATAAATTTTCTCATGACATACTCAGCAACCAGCCTCTTTTTGTCGCACCGGTGGGTGCAAGTTCTGTGATGATTTTTGGTATTCCTACAAGCTGCTATGCTCAGCCGCGTAATGTCATAGGCGGGCATTTTTTATCAGCAATATGCGGCGTTTTTGCGTATTGTCTTTTTCCGGATATTCCAATATTTTCAGGGGCATTAGCCGTATTTCTTGCCATGGGTGCCATGTATGGAACGCAAACCATTCATCCTCCCGGAGGTGCTACCGCTCTTTTAGCAGTGATTGGAGAGAAACGAATAACGGATTTAGGCTTTTCTTTTGCGTTCATACCGTGTCTGACAAATGCACTTATTCTTGTTAGTTGCGGCATACTCATCAATAATCTTTCAAAAAAACGCTCCTATCCAAAATTTTGGTAAGGTCTTACCTCTGTTGAATATCATTTTTTGCATGCTTTTTTTATACTGAAATGATATTTTTGCTTTTTCACACGTTTGCTTTTTTTTCATAAAATTAAAAATATCAGATAAAAAAAAAGTCCCTTTTATTGGCTTCAAACCAATAAAAGGGACTTTTGCTCATATAATCTTAGTAACCTAAAATTTTCAAGGTAGTTTGCATAATTTCAAGTTCTTCGTTAGTCGGAACAACAAGAGCTTTAATTTTGCTTCCTGTCTTGCTGATTTCACGAGATTCGCCGGAACGCACTTTATTCTTTTCTTCGTCAAGCTCCAAACCGAAAGGTTCAAAAGCATGGCAAATAGGCGCACGGTTAGTAGCAGAATTTTCACCAATGCCGCCGGTAAATAATATTCCGTCAATTTTACCAAGTACAGCCAAATATGCACCAATATATTTGATAACACGATAGTTGAACATATTATTTGCTAAAATGGCGTTTTCATCGCCTTTTTCAACCATACTTTCAACATCGCGCATATCATTGCTGCCTGTCAGAGCTTTCAAGCCTGATTGCTTATTCAAAATATCAGACATTTGCGTTGGGCTGATTCCTTCCTGTTCCATAACAAAAAGAGGCAAAGAAGCATCAATATCACCGCAGCGAGTTCCCATTAAAAGACCTTCAAGCGGAGTAAGTCCCATGGTTGTATCAATGCATTTGCCGTCTTTGATTGCTGTAATGGAGCAGCCGTTTCCAAGGTGGCAGCAAATACCGGTGAAAGTATCCTTACCGAGGAACTTTGCAGCAGTTTTGGAAACATATTTATGAGAAATACCGTGAAAACCATAACGGCGTAAGGAATACTTTTTGCAGTAATTTTGCGGAATAGCATAGGTATATGCATAATTGGGCATAGTTGTATGGAAACCGGTATCAAAAACTGCAACAGCAGGAACGCCCGGTAAAATTTCTTCAATAACTTCAATACAAGCAAGGTTGCCGGGGTTATGCAGCGGTCCAAGGGGGATATAGTCACGGATAACTTGTTTTACTGTTGCGTCAACTTTTACTTCAGTATAATTTGGTCCGCCCATAAGAACACGGTGACCGGAAGCAACAATGGCATCAAAGTTAGGCAAAATTCCCATATCCACAATACGTTTCATCATATCACGGATACCATCGCCATGGGTTTTATAGTGCACATCAAAAGCTTGTTTATCTTCTTTATCCGTATCAGGATTAATTTTAAAAATTATTCTGCCGTTTTCACTGCCAATTCTTTCGGCCAAAACGGCAAGAATTGGTTTTTCGTTGTCGCATGAAAGAATTTGTGTTTTGAAGGAAGAGCTGCCCGCATTAATAACTAAAACATATTTTCCCTTAAGTTCTGTACTAACTGGTGCCATGTTTTCTCCTTATTATAACCGATTAAAATTTAGTGTGTTGTATTTTATAAACCTGCATTTTTATTTTGTCAAGTTATATATTAGAAAACATGGTTTGGCACAATTTATGCTTAATATGTTGCAAGCAAAATTGAGGGAAATTTTTGCCGAACGGTTTATTTTTGGCAGGAGAAGCCATTTATGATTCAAGGATTATATACAAGCGCAACAGGCATGCAAAGCCAAGCAAAGGGTATCAACGTTGTTTCACAAAATGTTGCCAACGTTAATACTGTTGCATTCAAGCAACAGCTTTATCTTATTGGTGATTTATCAAGCAGAGGCTATCCGACAGGCGGCGCATACGAAGTTGAAGTAAAACAAATAGGTGTCGGTTCACATATAAGTGAAGTCCGCTCAAATCATAAAATCGGTGCTTTTGAACCGGGAAGTGCAGAAACAGATTTGGCGATTTCCGGTAAGGGCTATTTCCAAGTTACCTTAGACGATGAAATCTTTTATACGCGGGCAGGGAATTTCCGTTTTAATGAAGAAGGATTTTTAACGGCGCCTACCGGGCATCATCTCATGGGTTATCCTATTAATGAAAATGGTGCTGTAGCAAACACACTCCAGCCCATTCAAATTAATACCAACAGTACAGCCGTTTCCAGTGACCCTCCTAAAGCCACAACCGGTATTACAGCATCCCTTAATCTTTATAACAGCCAAAATATTTATGAAGATGAAAATAATCCCTATTTTTCCATGGTGCAAAATTGGAATGCTGAAAACGACCCGCCTCTTCGCAGCGATGTCAAGTCGCTTACGCTGCAATATTATGATGCCAACGGAATGAAGCAAAGTCTTGACCTTTACCTTGACCCTGTCACTTCTAAAAATGGTGAACAGGTATACGAATATATTGTTGCCATGGACCCCAATCAGGACGCCCGTCCGGGATACCAAGGAACAAAAAGTGCCGGACTTCTGCTGTCAGGTACCATGACATTCTCCAGTGCCGGGGAACTGATGAATATGAATTCTTTTTCTCCGCAAGGCGGTGACTTAACCGACCTTAATAACTGGACGTTATCCAGTCTGCAAAATGGTGTTCCCACCATAACATTGCAGCAGGCAGGACTTCCAAGCCAAACTATTTCCCTGAACCTTGGAATGAGAAGTAATGATAATGCATGGGCTAACGGACGCAGTGAAGGTGTGAACGGTATTTCTGCAGCAGCTATCGGCAATGAATTCAGCAGTCTTCCCGGTATGACAAGTGCGGAATTTAGTTCCAATGCAACAACTGCTCTCCGGACAAGCGCTTCTCTCAAAAACCTCAGTCAGGACGGATATACCAGAGGTGAACTGCAAAATATGTTCATTAATGAAAATGGAGTGGTGCAGCTTTCTTATACCAATGGACAAAGCCATGACCTTTATCAAATTCCCCTTGCCAGATTTACAAGTGAAGACGGATTATACCGTGCCGGAAATAATCTCTATCAATATACGGATGAAGCGGGAAATGTGGAATTTGGTATTGCAGGAACAGAAAACTACGGCGACATTATGTCCCAAACCCTTGAAACATCAAACGTTGATATAGCAAGTGAAATGGCAAACCTTATTGTTTTACAGCGCGGCTTCCAATCCAACAGCAAGAGTTTGCAAACCGTCGATACCATGCTGCAGCGAGCTTTGGAACTCAAGCGGACATAAAAAAACTCCCGATCAGCGGGTGTTTTTTTATGCTAACGCGATAAATAACCGGTGTATTAAACATGATGTCTTATTAAGATACGGAAAAATTTTCCCCTCAAAAAATTTTTTCCGAAGAAAAACCTTTCTTTTTCAGTGCCTGTCATTTTGCTTGCGCTTCTTGGCTCTTCGCTTTATACTTATGCCAGAAAAAAGAAAATGGATACGTATGGAACAATTACTTTTAAAAATGGCAAAGCAGCTCGACGGGTTAGACGAAGCATCACTTGAGAACTTATGGGAAAAGTATGCCCAAATCGTCAATAATTTTGAACCCACAACACAATGGGAAGAAGCTGTGCTTGTCCTTTCCTTTATTCAGGCGAAAAGCTGGAAAAATCAGCTTTTCAATACACAATGGGCAATGCGTTCAAAGCTTTCTGCTCTTATAGATATTGACGAAGCAGGCACTAATCTCAAATTTGACGGTATGGTCAAAGGGCTAAAAAAAGAAACAAAGCCTCAAAAAAAAGCAACAGTTTTACAATTTGACCCGAAAGGATAATTGAGGTGAAATTCTCAAATTAAAAATTCTTTCGCTGTAAAAATACTCCCAATATTGAACAAAATGCCTGAGAGCAATTCCGTTAAATCTTACGAATTTCCTGCAGGAGAAAAACGCTATACGAAGCTTGGAGAAATGGACAACAGAACTCATCATTTCCCCTATAAAAAAGATTAACCGGAAATTTTCGTTTATTAAATCCAATTGTTATAAAATCAACTGTAGATTATGCAAAGCAAAAAAATTCTTACAATGCTTTTGCAAGTTCCTTTGCCTTATTATAATCAAATTTTCCGGAGCCAAGGAGCGGCGCCTGTTTCACACAGATAATCTTTTTAGGCGTCCATAAAGCAGATACGCCTTTTGTTGCAAAATAGGTTGCAATTTCATTGGTTGTCACATTTTGCTTTTCAATAATAAGCACGAGCTGCTCCCCTTTTTTAGAATCAGGAATAGCAACAATGCCCAAGGGGATATCCGGCCAAAGTTCCGATAACGCCATTTCAATGGCAACAAGGGAAACCATTTCGCCCCCAAGCTTTGCAAAACGTTTCGCCCTTCCTTTTATAAAAATAAAACCATATTTATCAATTTCAACAATATCGCCGGTATCGTACCAGCCGTCTATTATTTGCCCGTCGATTTCAATATTCGGGATTTCAAGGACCCCCTTATTACTTGAGCGCATATAGCCAAGCATAATATTTCCGCCCTTGACACACAGGGAACCGCCTTCTTTAATACCTTCAATTTTTTTCAGTTTATATTGAAGCCCGGGCAATAACCTGCCCACACTGCCTTTTGCATTGTTTGCGTCAGTATTGACAGAAAGAACAGGAGATGTTTCTGTTGCACCATACCCTTCTTTTATTTCAACGCCGAACTTTTCCCGCCATGTCTGCGCTGTTGTTTCACGCAATTTTTCCGCACCTGCAATAACTAAACGGGAATTGCAAAAATCATAAGGACGACCGTACCGTGCATAACCGGCTAAAAATGTATCTGTTCCGCAAATAACCGTGGACTGGCTTTCATAAAAAAGTTTAGGAACAATCCGAAAATGCAGGGGAGAGGGATAGAAAAAAACTTTCATTCCGCTTGTCAAAGGCAAAACTGTGCCTACGCCTAAGCCAAAAACATGGAATAAAGGCAAACAGTTAAAAAGCCTGTCACCGGAATGAACCGATAAAACGGTTAGAGCTTGTTCTTTATTGTACAACACGTTCTTATGACTGATAAAAACGGATTTCGGCAGCCCCTCCGTTCCGGAAGTGAATAAAATTGCAAAGGTATCTGTTGACGGCGTTTTTACAACCCTGCAAAATGTTGTTGCCAAAACTCCGCGTATTTTATCTGCAAATTTAATCCGCTTTGCCACATCTTCCAAATAAATAATCCGCATGCCTGCGTTTAAAAGCGCTTTTTCCAGCGGCTCCAGTTCCCCAAGTTTTATAAACTTGCGTGATGAAATGACAATTTTTAAATCCAGAGTACTGCATGCTCCCACCATGGAAAATGCCCCGGCGGTGAAATTTATCATCACAGGAACTTTTTTGGTCAGATGAAAACCTAAAAATGTTACAATCCCCGCCAAAGAACTGGGAAGCATAAAACCAAGACGTGTTTCACCCTTTGTCAGTCTGGCAATTGCCCGTCCAAGCACATTGGCTTTTAATAAAATTGTTTTATAATCAACGCAAACCCTGTCCTGATCTTCTGCAATAATATACTTTTTCCCGTGCACTTTCATAGCTTCCACAAAAGCCTGTGCGAAATTCATATCCGTGTTCGTGGACTCAAGAAGAAGATTGCTCATAATATCATATAATTTAATGGCATTGAGCTTTCTGCGTTCTTTACTGCTTACACTTTGATCCGTTTCAATGGAATATGGCGGAAGAACAGTTAACACAATTTTCGGGAAATACCGCAGTAACTGCTTATGCCGAAAATAAGAAAATTTCGAATACACAGCCCCGTCAATACGCACAGGAACAATTTGCGCATTTGCTTTTTCTACAATAATAGACGTTGCTTCAAGTATTTTCATATAATGGCTGTCCTGCAAAAACACTTTTTCGTGAAAAACCATGCAGTGTTCATGTTTTTCAAGTGCTTTTACCAGTTTCAGCGTGGAAACAGGGGAATTGAAATCTGCTTCCAAAATTTTGGAACAAGACAAAAAAGGACGTATCCACCATTTTTTACGAATTTTACTGTCTATGGCAATAGTTATGGTTTTATTCAAAAAGCAGGAAAGAAGAAGAGGATCAAGCAAAGAACCACTGTTTGTAACCAGTAAGACCTTGTCCCCGGCATTGGTATAGTGTTCAATGTCAACAACTTGAACCCTAAAAAATATTTTCAATAAAAAACGAATTAAATACCGCAATGTTTTTTCCCTTTTTATTGAATGTGGGTCATAAATGCTTTCACCATATCTTGTGCCAAGAGAGAGAGCAATTCTCCATATCCTTGAACAAAACCGGAATAATCACCTTTTACAGCAATTTTTTTATAAAAACTTGCCTGAATAATTTTTGCCCCGCCTTTTTGCAGTGTCCAAAAAGCGTCAAGCTCTAAATAATCATTCAAGCTTCCTTCAAAACGGCTGATATCGAGCTGTATAGTATAATCCGGGTGTATGCCGAGTTTTAACGGCACAGCAACGCCGTTAATGGAAGCAAGGTTATTTGTCAATGCATCAGATAAAACTCTGCTTATGGCTTTATCCAGATTTTCCCCCCAGCGGTGCCGTTCATCAATATAAATCTTTGAACCTTTTTCCCGCAATACAATTTGCGGTCTGTTCAAATATGAGGGAATATTGATATGCATAATCGCAAAAACGGGTCCGGAACCTACCTGTAATTTATTCTGAAATTTCTCTGTATAACTATCAGGTATATCAATGACATACACATTTGTCGGCAAAGAAATATGACTACAGGAACAAACGAAAAAGAATAAACAGGTAACAAGATATTTTTTCATTATTTTGCCTTTCCAAAGATTAATGCATCGGGTTGATTTTCAAGTAATTCCGCTAAATAGGAAATCGAATTGGCAGCATCACGCAAAGCCTGCAGGGTAAGGAAAAGTTCCTGCATAAGTGCTGAGTCATCCTGCGTTATCTTTGAGCTGTTTCGTGCAAAATTATTCAGATTCTGCAAAATTGAAGGAACTTTATCTTTCAGTATATATGCAAAATTATTGTATTCTTTTATTGTACCTTGTGCTTCATTTTCCACATTGCGCAGACCGACAATAGCAGCATTCAAATTTTTACCGAGTTCACGAACATTTATTTCCGCAAGTGTTCGATTAAGATTTTCCAGCAGATGCAGGAGTTCACTGCTAATTTCATGGAAAGGCAATCCCTCAAAATTGGACAAAATACTTTCAATAACATTAGGCAATGTGGGAATTTGTATCATATTCTCATATTTCAGCTTTTGAATTTCTTTTAATGGTTCCGGATTATTTACCATAATAAGCTCAATAACCAATTGCCCTGTAATTAGGCTTGCAGTGGTAAGTTTTGCCCGCAACCCCTTGTCAATGAGCCCATACATATAAGTATCATCCTGAATAAAAGAAAGGAAGTTGCGGTCTTCATTGAAAGAATCCACTCCGCCCAATTTTTCATCCAGCTCAATAATAACAACAGTATCAAAAGTATCTTCCTCCACATGAGGAACAATATAAATAGACCGGACACGCCCAACAGAAACTCCTTTAAAAAATACCGGAGAATCAATGTTTAAACCACGCAATGAAGAGTCAAAAAACAAAGCAAAGGCTGTTTGCTGTTTTCCGAAATTTCCATAGCCTAAAAGAAAAAATGCTAACCCTATGAGCATAATGGAGCCTAAAACAAAAGCTCCCACAAACGTTTTATTTTTAAACACTTTTAACTCTTTTTACTTATTTTTAATCTTTTATACATAAAAAAAAGCCCTGTGTCGATAATTAAAATACTACTCTGATTCTCGATTTAAAAACTTTTGCACAACAAGAGGACCGCTTTTTAACAATTCATGAGGATTGCCTTGAGCAAGCATGGTTTTTGTTTGTGCATCAAGCCAAATGGAATTATCAGCAACAGCAAAAATACTGGCCAGTTCATGGGTAACAATAACAATAGTCATTCCCAGACTATCGCGCAGCTGCAAAATGAGCTCATCCAAGCGGGCGGAACTAACAGGGTCAAGCCCTGCTGAAGGTTCATCCAAAAAGACAAAACTGGGGTCAAGCGCAAGCGCCCTTGCAATGCCTGCCCGTTTTCGCATGCCGCCGCTGATTTCAGAAGGATAATATTCTTCAAAACCGCTTAAGCCCACTTGAGCAAGTTTATACCGTGCCAATTCATAAATTTGTTTATTATTTAACGTGGTAAACTGCTGCAAGGGAATAGCAATATTTTCTGCAAGGGTACGCGAAGTCCATAAGGCTCCTCCTTGGAACATGACCCCAATTGATCGCAAAATATTTTGCTGGGCTTTTTCATTATTCCAAAAATCCGTACCCTGATAAAAAACCTGCCCTTCTGCAGGTTTTAAAAGTCCCATTAATACCCGAAGCAAGGAACTTTTACCACAGCCGCTGCCTCCCATAATAATAAAAATATCTTTTTCTTTCACAGAAAAGGTCAGCTTTTGCTGTATCAATTTTGTTCCATAGGCAACAGTAAGATTTTTTACATCAATTACGGACACCTGCATAAAACTTCCTATAAGCCGAAACCGCTTAAAATAATGGTTAAAATGGAGGTTGAAACAATAATACCGATAATGGAATGAACAACAGCCATGGTTGTTGCCCTTCCAACAGCCTCTGCATCACGTCCGCTTGTCATACCCTGATAACAGCCTGATAACGCAATAATTATTCCAAAAACAAAGGCATGGAACAAACCAATGAAAATTTGATGCAGACGTGCAAAAGTTTGAATATTATCCAGAAAGGCATAAAAAGAAATATCCCAGCCAAAGTAAATAACGGCATATCCGCCCAAAATACCCATAAAATCCGAATATACGGTCAAAAAGGGCATCATCAAAGAAAGCGCCAGAAAACGGGGCAAAACAAGAAATTCAACAGGGTTTATTCCAAAGGTTTTCAGTGCATCAACTTCTTCATTGACCTGCATGCTGCCAATGGTCGCAGCATAACTTGCGCCAATACGACCTGCAATGACAATCCCAGTGAGCACAGGGCTCATTACACGCACCATGGATACTGTAATCAATGAAGAAACATAAATTTCCGCTCCCAAAACCTGCAGCTGAACGGCACTGACAAACGCTAAAATAAGTCCCAACAAAACGCTTACTAAGGAAATAATAGGCAAAGAAGAAGCACTTGCATTATAAATTTCCTGCCAGACATCTTTTGCACTGATAGTGGCTTTTCCGACAAAAAATTTTATCATGGCAAGGCTTATTTCACCCACAAAGTCTATGGTTACCCCCACCTGATGAAAAATTTTATATACCAGAGAACCAAAAACATGAAAAATATTGAAAGAGTTTTTGGGTTTGGTATTTGCCGGCGTTACATAGCTGACGCGGATAAGATCCTGCACTTGCTGCGGCAGCAAAGAACTGTCGCAATCTATGTTTCTTTTTTTTGCTTCATCCATTAACTGACAAAAAAAGGATAAAAGCAAAGAACCCCAAGACGTTTTTTCTTCTTTCTCTGCTGAGTAGGTCAAATGAATGGCTGATATTTGCCGTGAACGAATAATCCGTATTATTTCTTTCTGCTTTGCGGATAATGCCTTTTGCATGGCAGAAGAAAGATTTTTTAATACCCAATCACCCTGTGCCTGCACAGTTAATTCCGTCCCCTGCAAAACATATGATAATAAAGCCTGCATACCAATATCCATAAAATTATTATGCAATTTTATGTGTTTTAGCAATCTTATTTGCTAAACCGGTGGTGGAGTAACCCTGAATAAGCGGTAAAGAAAAGACCTGTCCTCCATTTTTTTGTACAATATCTTTTCCTACAATTTTCTCAATATCCCAATCTCCTCCTTTTACCAAAATATCCGGTACAAATTCTTCAATAAGTTTTATAGGCGTATCTTCGTGAAAGGGCACAACAATATCCACACTTTCCAAATGAGCAAGCACAAAAGCTCTCGCTTCATAGGGATTAAAAGGACGGTCATCCCCTTTTCCCTGATTTTTTACGGATTCATCACTGTTTAATCCAAGAACAAGTATATCTCCGAGTGCTTTTGCCCGCTCAAGCAAATCAACATGTCCGACATGAAGAATATCAAAACAGCCGTTAGTAAAAACGATTTTTTTGCCTTGTTCTCTGCAGGCTAAAATTCTTTTTTTTGCTGTTTCTTTATCACACATTTTAGGATGAGTAAGCATAGAGCACCCGTATTAAATAAGCTTCATGTTATGACGGACAATTTTCATTGTTTCTTCTGCATTTTTCCGTGCAGCATCATTGCCGTTTGCAAGAATATCACGAATAGTATCCTTTGTGATGGTGGATCTTCTTTCGTGGATTGGCGCTAAAAATGCTTCCAGCCCCTGCATAAAGATTTTTTTACAGTCCACACAGCCAAGGCTTGCATGGGTGCAGCCTTCACGGATTTCCTTTTGTTTTTCCGCATCAGTCAATAAAATATGATAGGGAAATAAATTGCAAACATCGGGATTGCCGGGATCGCTTTTGCGTAAACGGGCCGGATCCGTAAACATGGATTTGACTTTAGGTGCAATGGTTTCCATGGTGTCACTCAGGAAAATGCCATTGCCGTAACTTTTGCTCATTTTCCGTCCGTCAAGCCCGGGACATTTTGCAGCAGGTGTCAGTTTCGCCTGCGGCTCGGGGAAGGTATCCCCATACAAATAATTAAAACGGCGGGCAATTTCACGGGTTAACTCCATATGGGGCAATTGGTCCTGTCCGACAGGAACCCAGCTTGGTCTGTAAATAAGAATATCTGACGCCATGAGCACGGGATAACCTAAAAAACCGTAGTTACCAAGGTCTTTTGTGGTAATTTCCTGCTGCTGTTCCTTATAGGTTGGATTTCTTTCAAGCCAGCTGTTTGGAGTAATCATGGATAAGAGCAAATGTAATTCCGCATGTTGTTTAATTTGTGATTGTCGGAAAATTGTACATTTATCGGGATCAAGTCCGACACTGAGCCAATCGAGCACCATTTCGTCAACAAATTCATTGACACGGGAAGTATCCGCATAATCACTGGTAAGGGCATGCCAGTCAGCAACAAAGAAAAATGCCTTATTATCTTCCTGCATTTCCACAAAATTTTTGAGTGCGCCAAAATAATGCCCGATATGGAGAGGACCTGTCGGACGCATGCCGGAAACAGTGCAGGATCCTTTAATTTTTGTTTGCTCTTCGCTCATGAGTATCTCCTAGTTTATACCAAATATAGTAAAGATTAAATATGCCGTAAGACGGATAAAAGGCATAATAATATAGGTAAAAACACCCGTAAAAATCAAGAACATCAAAATAAGCATGCCATACCGTTCTGCGGCTGCAAAACGGGTTGCCAAGGAATACGGCAAAATCCCCATGAGGATTTTACTGCCGTCAAGGGGCGGCACAGGCATGAGATTAATCCACATTAACCCGATATTCGCCCAAATTCCCACGGCACACATATTCACAAGAAAGTCCAGACCGGAGCCTAAGCCCATTAGTGTTTCACCGGGAAGAAAGGTTATCAATTTAAAAAGGACAGCAAAAAATATCGCCAAAAAGAAATTTGCCATGGGTCCCGCCACGGAAACCAGCATCATATCCCCGCGGACATTTTTAAAATACCGGGGATTGACAGGTACAGGCTTTGCCCAGCCAAAAACAAAAGGGCTGAATACTGCAGTAAAAATAAACACCAATAAGCCCACCGGATCAATATGCGGGAGAGGATTTAAGGTAATCCTGCCAAACATCATGGCTGTCGGGTCGCCTTTTTTATACGCAACATATCCATGGGCTACTTCGTGTAAAATAATTCCCAGTAAAACAGGAATAAAAGAATAGGACAATTTTTGTAATGCCATTGCTAAATCAAAATTATTCATAGGACTGTTTATACGTTATAATTTTAAATATCACAAGAAAAAAGCCACAAAAAAAGAGGGAAAAATTCCCTCTTACTCCCTCAATCCTTGTGGTTTTCCCACAACAAAAATTTTATAATTTTGTCCGTACACTGGGTGCCGGTTCGATAATTTTATCAGGCTCTTCATCTAAAAGCGGATAAATTTCAGGATACACAGGCACTGTTCCATTACCTGAAGCAATAATTTCATAAGACCCGGTATGGAGCAAACGGCAATTATACCGCACAGAACGTGAGGTAATAGTATAGGTACCCGTCATCACAAGTTCAATTTCCAAATCTGTTTTGAAAAGTTTATGCTGCTCGCGTGATAAAAGAAACTCCCCTTTTCGAGGTGTAATTTCAATCTCTTTTGCCCTTCTGATTTCAAAAACGCGGTACCCTTTTGCTTTCAGCTTATTGGCAATTTCTTCCGTAATTTGCCGTGCCAGCGTATTTGTTTTGTCAAAATCATTAATATTAACAGGAACGGTTAAAACAATTTTCAAATCTTTAGGGGTATAATCTTCTCCTAATAATTCAAGAAGCTGCTTATCCATACTGCTTGCAATACTGCTTGCACACGCAGGAACATAGCCTGTTCCCATAAGAGTGCTTAGCGCCCTTCCGATACCGGAACTAAAGTCATTCGCTGCTGCGGTAATGGGAATAAGCATGGTCAATAAAAGAAGTATCAAAATTGCTATTTTTTTCATAACATGTCCTAACAGAGCTTATTTATAGCTTAGCGCATAGCTTGAATGGTTCGTTCGAGAGCTTCCATTTCACTTTTTAGACGCAAAATCACAGGTTCTGTCCGAGCGGAAGAGAGAGCGTTGGAATAGTACTGGTATGCAAGTTCATACCGTTCCGCATTCCTGTTTTCAATGGCCAACTGCCAGTTACTCATGGTAAAGGGTGATTCTTCAATATAGGAATACGAAGTGGAACAGGCACATAGCAATAAACAAAAAGCAACCAATATTTTTTTCATTTTACTTACCCGGAACAACTCTTATAAAAGAATTGGTTGTTGTTGAAAACAATGGTTTGGGTTTTTTCTTGGTCATTCTGCCCACTAACGGCGTTACGGGCAAAACGGTTTGAGCAGTGCGCAAAACCATACCGTCACTGCCGCGGATTAACCGTGCATTGAGAAAAAGATATTTTTCATCACGGTAATATGTTCCTGTGACAAGAGCGGCCTTATTTTTGGCAACAGATACTTTATAGGCTTCATCACGTATGCCAAAAGCATATCCGTTTTGATTAACAATCAAATCACGTGCACTAAAATCTTTTACTGCAAAACCGCGCTGGTTAAATTCATACATGCATGCCTGACGTATATATTGCCCGAAATCCGTTTCTGCCCGCATATCGTCCTGCGGTGTAAAAGTGGTAATATATGCAACCATGCCTTTTAAATTTTCAGGATACCATGTTTCCAAAAGCTGTGAAGCAAGTTCCCGGACTTTTAACCTGAGCTCATGAGCATCCAAATAGGCTTTGCTGGGGTTTTGTTTGTTTCTGATACTCAGCTGCTGAGATTTTGAATGACTGATATTGGGCACCATAATGACTTCATCGGTAAAATATTCATAGCCCGTATAGTGACCAACAGTCAGCGGAGTATTGTCGCTTTCAGCAAAACAAGGTGATATATGCAAACTAAGAGTAAATAAACTCAAGGCAAGTACTTTTTTAAACATAAAAACTCCGAATATGCTATCTATTCATGGAATAACTATAAACATTTTCGGAGTATTTTGCAAAAAGTTTAGCCTTAGGTTTAAACTTTTTCTAGAAAAATTTTTATTCATCCTGCATGGCAAAATCTACACGTATTTTATACAGTTTTGTTGCAGGCAAATTGAGAATTTCAATACCTGTTTTCGCCGTAATATCCGCAAGTGTTTCACAGACACTCTCCCAAGATGGACCAATGAGCGTAAACCAGACATTATACGTATGGTTACGCAGATAATTATGGGTCACACCCTTTTTCGAATTTACTTCCTGAATAAAGGTATCCAATTTATCTTCAGGCACTTTTGCAGCACAAAGGGTGGAGCGAAATCCCAGTTTTTTAGACTGGAAATTTGCACCCAAGCGGCGAATAATTCGTTCTTTTTTTAAATTCATCACCTTGGCAAAGGCTTCTTCTTCACTTACGCCCACTTCCTCTCCGATGACCTGATAAGGACGGGGAGAAAGAGGAAATCTTGTTTGGATCATATCCAAAATTTTTTTATCAACAATATCTAACTGATAACTCATACTATACTCACTTTTTTTCATATTATCGATTTTCTTGCGCTTTGACAAGTCAAAAAAATACTTGCTTAGGAATTTATTTTGCAAGATACTAAGTCATTCCATTTTGGGGGTTACCTATGCAACATACTGTTTATTGGATTGAAGGGGATGGCGTCGGTGCCGATATTTGGAAAGCAGCCAAGCCTGTTGCCGATAAAGCTGTCCAATGTGCCTATCGCGGACAAGAAGAAATACTCTGGAAAGAACTTTTAGCCGGCGAAAAAGCCTATGTGCAAACCGGCGAATATTTACCAAAAGAAACACTGGACACACTGAAAACTGCCCATGTTGCCATAAAAGGACCTCTTGCCACTCCGGTAGGCACAGGCATACGAAGCCTGAATGTGACGCTGCGCCAAACCTTTGATTTATATGCCTGCATCCGCCCTGTAAAATGGTATCAAGGCATTATTTCTGTTGTTCGCCGCCCTGAACGGGTGAATATGACTATTTTCAGGGAAAATACCGAAGATGTCTATTCAGGCATTGAATTTGCTTCTCATACAGAGGAAGCAAAAAAACTTATCGATTTTCTTAATCAAAATTTTCATAAAAACCTCAAAGAAGAATGTGCAGTCGGGATAAAACCCATGACAGAATATGGCTGTAAACGCCTCGTCCGCCGTGCAATACAGTTTGCCATAGACAATCATCTCCCCAGTGTTACCCTTGTGCATAAAGGAAATATTATGAAATTCACAGAAGGGGCATTCCAAAAATGGGGCTATGAAGTTGCAAAAGAGGAATTTCCCGCATTGACTATCACCGAAAAAGAAGTGCGTGAAGGCATGGATCCGCAGAATAAAGTTATTATTAAAGACCGCATTGCTGACGCCATGTTCCAAGAGGCACTTTTGCACCCTGCTGAATATAGTGTTCTTGCCACAACCAATTTAAACGGGGATTATTTATCTGATGCTATAGCTGCCCAAGTAGGCGGAATTGGCATGTCTCCCGGTGTCAATATGTCAGATTCATTGGCAATTTTTGAAGCAACTCACGGAACTGCCCCCAATATAGCAGGTAAAGATATTGCCAATCCCTGCAGCCTGCTTCTGTCCTTTGCCATGCTTCTTGACCATATCAAGCTTGATAAAGCAGCAAATGCCATACGACAGGCAATCCAAAACTGTATTGATAAAAAAACGGTTACGAAAGATTTAGCTGAGGAAATCGAGAATGCCGCCCCCGTTTCCTGTTCTTCTTTCGGAAAACTTCTCATGGAAGAAATAGAACACATGCAGTTCTGATGCTTAAATAACATGATAATTTATGAATAAAAACACTATGTTAACATGGTGTTTTTATTTTTTTCATGAAAAAGTCTTGCTCTTCATGCAAGAATGATTAAAATATCTTTACACTCAAGACTGGAAATCTGAGTTAAAACTATTGTGAGGTACCGATATGCCATTATTTGATTTTCAATGTCCCAAATGTCAGCACAAATTTGAGGAGTTAGTTTTTGGAGATGAAAAGGCAGTTTGTCCCAAATGCGGAGAAAAAGACATTGAAAGATTGGTAAGTGCCCCAAGTCCATTAAAAACAGGAGCTTTTCCTTTTAAAATCGGTCCTGTTCATCCCCGTGTGGCTATGCAAAATCTGGCAAAGCCCACTTGTAGCGGAGCATGCTCTGGCTCTCTTACAAACGAATAATTAAGGAGATTACATGAAAAAAATATTGTTCCATTCATGCCTTGCTGCCCTTTTGGCAGTGAGCATTGTTTCTTCCGCTTTTGCCGGAATTAACCTTCCTTCCATCAGCCCCCTTGTTAAACAAGTTGGTTCTGCAGTTGTCAATATCAGTACAGAACGTATGGTGAAAAACCAATTTGGATTTCCCGGTATGCCCCGTGAATTTCAGGAATTTTTTGAACAGTTCGGTCCTTTCATGGGACCTCAGGGCGGAGGAAAAGAACGCCTGCAAAGTTCATTAGGTACCGGTTTTATCATTTCCAAAGACGGTTATATTGTTACCAATAACCACGTTGTTAAAAATGCTGATAAAATCTATGTTACCTTAGCAGAACAAAACAATAAGCAGGATAAAGCAGAAGCAAAGGTTATTGGTTCTGACGCCGAAACAGACCTTGCCCTTTTAAAAATTTCCGTCAAAAAAGATTTACCTGCCATTAATTTCGGCGATTCCGACAAAATGGAAGTGGGCGACTGGGTTGTTGCCATTGGAAACCCCTTTGGATTGAGCAATACTGTGACAACAGGCATTATCAGTGCAAAAGGTCGTGATATTCATGCCGGACCTTATGATAACTTCCTGCAAACAGATGCTTCCATTAACCCCGGAAACTCCGGCGGTCCCTTACTGAATTTAGACGGAGAAGTTATCGGTATCAATACTGCCATTGCCGCAAGCGGACAAGGCATTGGTTTTGCTATTCCCAGTAAATTGGCTTCCTCTATTATTGAACAGCTCAAATCAGGGCAAAAAGTAAGCCGCGGCTGGATTGGCGTTACCATTCAAGACCTTGACGAGGTTACAGCAAAAGCGCTTGGACTCAAAGAAGATACAAAAGGTGCTTTAATCGGATCCGTTATGCCCGGTGAACCGGCAGAAAAAGCCGGATTACAAGCAGGCGATATTGTGACCAAAATTGATGATACCCCAATCAATAATGCCAGTGAGCTGACCAAAAGCATAGCTTCCTATAAGCCAAAACAAAAAGTAAAAGTTACTGCTGTACGTGACGGCAGGGAAAAACAATTTACCGTCCAGCTCGGTGAAAGAAACCTTAATCAAGCAGCAGGCAAAGACATAGAAAAAGGCTCTAACTTGGGTGTTTCCCTTCGTGAACTGACAAGTCAGGACAGACAAACATTGAGAATACCGCAAAATATCAACGGTATTTTAGTGACTGATATAAAACAAAACGGCTTGGCTGCAAATGCAGGCATTGTCCCGCAGGATATCATTATTGCTGCGAACCTGAAACCTGTAAAAACAATTAAAGAATTGACCGCTATTCTTGACAAAGAAAGTAAAGAGCGCGGAGCCATTGTTTTACAAATCTATCGTCAAGGCAATTCCTTTATCGTCACCATTCCTTTGGATGAAAAGAAATAAAGAATTATGATTTGTTAATAGAAAAAAGCACTTCTTCGGAAGTGCTTTTTTTTTACCGCTGCCAATTTATAAATTCTGCTGCAAACGTATGCTGTGCAGCACCATCTTTGCCCCAAAAATTCTCTTTCCCCTCTTTCTGCATTATTGACAGCAAAACCAAAATACTCTTAGCCTAGAGCAATTCCTGTCAACATCAAGGATATTAATTCCCTGTTATGGACAACGTCTATAACAGGGCTTTGAATGGGGATTGGGGGAGCGGCAGCCGTTAGCGAGTTAACGAGCTCTACGGATAGCGACAGCAGAGATAATCATTTCCCCCAAAGAAAATAAAAATTACGAATATTATGCGGAAACGCTCTAGTTTTTTTAAACCGGATATTTTTGAAAAGAGGGTGGACATCAAGTCCATGCATTAAAAAACAGGAAGAAAGAGAAATACTTTTGCCTTTCTTTTTTATACGAACTTTACGGAATAATTAATGTTTTTTTATGCCGGATAACTGAAAAATCATGTTTCAATTGCCTGTAGGCATAGGGGCAAAGCCACTCAGGCTGCAAATTATTTTTCCATAAAATATACATGAGGGAAATCTGGTCACGCACAGAATAGTTTTCAAGCATAAACCACCATTCGTCCATAATTTTTATACATAAAGGATTTTTATGCTGTCTGAATAAAATTCCTGTTTCGCTCAGTCCGAAGTGGCTTGGAAAATGGTTTTGCAAAAGGAAATTTTTGATCTTTTCCAGTTTTGCTTTATTTTCTTTTTTTCCTGCAAGACAGGCTAATATTTCTTTATAAATGCAGTCGCGGACAGGGTGGATAAACTGTCCGAAAATAGTGTCTTGTTTTTGGCTTGCAAGCTCAAAAAGATAGGGACTAAGGACATTGATATTGCCGTCAATATAAAGGCACTTTTCATAGTTTGGCAAAAGAATATGGGGATGTATTTTATGCCAGCGTCCTGTAAGCTGAGAATTATCCGTTGTGTAGGCAAGAGGTTTTATTTGCCACTGCCCAAAATATTTTTGCTCAAGGAGTGTATCCTGATCAGTAAAGCAAATATAATCCCAGTCCGGTGCATAATAATTTTGTTCTATTAATCCATCGTAATTCCCTGTAATGCAGGTATAGAGAACATTTTTATTTGCGCCTTGTTTTTGCGGCATAAGGCGGTTGTTTTGATTTTGTTTGGATTGGTATTCTTTGATAAGGACTGTTTTTTTGACTGTATCGAAAATACAGCTTATTCGAGGGTTGATATTTTTTCTGATAACAGTTTGGATTTGTTCAATAAGTATTTTAAATTCTTGTTCAGTAAAGCGCGTATACAGAGAAGAATAATAGAGTTCCAGACATTCAAGAAGTAATTTAGATTGTTTGTTCTCTGCAAGTGCGAAAAGATTTTCGGCAAAAGAAAAGGCTTGTTCAGGTGTTATGTCTGAAGTCCATGCAAGATACTTTTGCAGGGTATCTTTTTCAAGTATTACTTTAAGATTTGCAGGAAATGAAGAGTTTTTTAACGTATCAGGAATAAAAAGCATAAGGAACATTATCGTATGGAAAATAAAAAACTATCCCCCTTTATGCAAGGGGGATAGTGTAGTTTTTATTCTTCTTCTTGTTTTAAAATCATATTCCGTGCAGCAAAAGTTTCATCAAGACGGCGAAGCGGTGTTGTGAGCGGCATTTGCTGCAGATAGTTCGGATCTTGCAGACCTTTTTCCACAAATTCTTTCATCAGGGCAACAAGTTCATCCAGTGTTTCTTTGTTTTCCGTTTCTGTTGGTTCAAACATCAAACATTCATGCACAATGAGCGGGAAATAAATGGTTGGTGCATGGATACCATGTTCAAGCAGTGCCTTTGCAAGGTCAAGGGCATGCATGCCTTCCGGAGGAGAAGAAACAAATTCATGCATGCAGATACGGTCAAAGGGAACATGCAGGAAGCTATCCATTTTCTTGCGTAAATAGTTGGCATTGAGCACAGCATATTCGGCAGCACGGGGAATACCCGCTTTTCCAAGGCGCATGATATAGGCAAGCGCTTTGACGTAAACGGAAAAGTTGCCTAAAAACGGAGCGATATAGCCAATGGATTTTGGATAATCAAAATCAAGTTTATATGTTCCGTCACTCTTTTTGACAACGCGACCAACAGGCAAATAGGGTTCCAGACGGGCACTGACGCCAACAGCACCGGAACCGGGACCGCCGCCGCCATGGGGAGTTCCCATGGTTTTATGCAAATTCAAGTGCACAACGTCAAAGCCCACATCGCCTACGCGCATTTTACCCATAATAGCGTTGAGGTTTGCCCCGTCATAATAGAGCAGAGCGTCAATTTTGCGTAATTTTTCAACAATTTTTGGTAAATGTCTTTCAAAAAGCCCCAAGGTGTTGGGACAGGTCATCATAAGCGCTGCTACTTCGTCAGTAAGGGCTTCTTCAAGGGCGTCCGGGTCAATCATACCGTCTTTGGAAGCTATATTGACAATTTCATAGCCTGCCATCATAGCAGAAGCGGGGTTTGTGCCGTGGGCAGAGTCCGGTACAACAATTTTTGTTTTTTTATTGCCCTTATCTTTGTGGTAGGCAGCAATCAGCATAACCCCCGTAAATTCACCATTGGCGCCTGACATGGGCTGCATGGTAAAGGCTTTCATGCCGTTGATTTCACAAAGATATTGTTCAATTTCATACACAGCCTGCAACGCACCTTGGGTGTATTGTTCACCGTGTTTTAATTGGGCAGTGAGCGGGTGCAGTTTGCTGAAACCTGCGAGGCTTGCAATATGTTCAATAACTTTTGCGTTATATTTCATGGTGCAGGAACCAAGAGGATAGAAATTGCCGTCAACAGAGAAGTTTTTATGGGAATTTTGGGTAAAGTGGCGAACAACATCAAGTTCAGAAAGTTCAGGCAATTTTGCCGGTTTTACACGGAGCAAATTGTGAGGAAGCATATCTTCGGCATGTTTTTTCGGCAGAGCAGGAACAACTGCCATACGACCTTTTACGGATTTATCAAACAGTGTTCTCATAAAAGACCTCCAAGAGCGTTCACAAGCTTATCAATTTGTTCTTCGGTATTTTTTTCCGTACAGGCGAGAAGCAGTACATTTTCCATGCCTTGATAATATTGTCCGGCGGGAAAACCGCATAAGAAGCCCAGTTCTGCCATTTTACCTGCAATTTCATCTGCATTTTTGGGGAGCTGAACCGCAAACTCATTGCCGTAAGGAGCAGCATTTAACAGGCTGACATGGGGAAGCTTTGTTACTTTATCTGCTAAAACACGGGCTAAATACATGGAGGTTTCAGCTGTTCTTTTTAATCCTTCCGGTCCTAAAAGCGCCATGTGAATAATGCTTCTCAGAGCACATAAGCCTTGGTTGGAACAAATATTGGATGTTGCTTTTGCGCGGCGGATATGCTGTTCACGAGCCTGCAGGGTGAGAACAAAACCTTCTTTTCCATTAAGGTCATTGGTTTTACCCACAATACGACCGGGCATTTGACGGACTAATTCTTTTTTGCAGGCCATCATGCCAAGGTAAGGACCGCCAAAGGAAAGAGGCAGACCAAGGCTTTGTCCTTCTGCAACAGCAATGTCGGCGCCCATTTCACCGGGAGTTTTGAGAACTGCCTGCATAACAGGGTAAACGGAAATAACGCTGAGGGCTTTATGTTCTTTGGCTTTGGCAAAAACTTCCGTATAATCGTCAATAGCGCCAAAAAAGTTTGGATTTTGCACCATAATAGCCGCAGTATTGTCATCAATAGCATTTATCAGGGCGCTTTTATCAGAAATACCGTTTTTGTGAGGAATAATCACAAGCCGTACATTCTGGTTTGCGCTGTAGGTGGCAAGCATTTTCCGCCAGATAGGGTTAATGGCTTCGTCCACAATCCATGTATGTTTGCGGGTATGACGGACTGACATCATACCTGCTTCAAAAAGGGCGTTTCCGACATCGAATAAAGAAGCATTGGCACAATCCATATCCAGCAAACGGCAAGCTGCAGTCTGGTATTCAAAAATAGACTGCAGGGTTCCCTGACTGACTTCCGGCTGATAGGGCGTATAGGATGTTAAAAATTCACCGCGCTGGGAAAGAGCGTCCACAGCTTTGGGGATATAATGGTCATAATATCCTGCACCAAGGAAATTGATAAAATCAGTTTTGTTTTTGCCTGCCATGTTTTCAAAATAGGCAGTGAGTTCCGATTCACTTTTTCCTTCCGGAAGGTTGAAGGATTTTGGACGCATGTCATTTTGAATGTCTGCAAATAAATCCTCAAGGCTTGATACGCCAATGACGCTGAGCATTTCCTGCAGTTCTTCGGGGGTATGAGGAATATAAGGCATAAGCTATCCTTTTTTGGAATTAAAAAACTTCGTATAAAAAATTTTTATGAAAAAACTTCTCAAAAAGGAGAAGTTTTTGGGAAAAAAGTTTTTATATTAGTGTACACATTTACCTGCATAATCTTTTGCATTCAAAAGCCCGTCAGCAGAGCCGGTGATTTCAACACGAATGAGCCAGCCTTCGCCGTAAGGATCTTTGTTGACAATTTCAGGGTTGTTTATGGCATTGTCATTGACGGCAGTAACTTTGCAGTCACAAGGCATATAAATATCACTGGCAGCTTTTACGGATTCAACAGTTCCCATTTCCTGACCTTTGGTGAAGCTGTCGCCAACTTGCGGAAGGTCTAAAAAAGTAATGTCGCCAAGGGAATCTTGTGCAAAATCAGTGATACCGATAACACCTTCTTTTCCTTCAACTTTTAACCATTCGTGGCTTTCTGCATATAAAAGATTTTCCGGATTATTCATTATTCATTTCCCCTTTTGTTATGAAAGTTTTATTCTTGCTGTTCCTTCGGTAAAGAAAGGAGCAGTTGTTTTTTGTGCGGTTAATTCATTTCTGCCTGATTTGAGAACAAAAGTTTCCTGTCCTGCAAATTCTTTTTTGACAAAGGCAAAAGCAATGGCATAGCCCAAAGACGGAGCAAAAGAGCCGCTGGCTACAGTGCCGATAATTTCGCTGCTGCCTGCTTCTTTTATGACGAAATCGCCATTGCGGACGGTACGGCGTCCTTCTAATTTTAAAGGAACCAGAAGATCATGCTTGATTTCTTTAGCAGGGGCTTTGCCAATATAGTCAGCTTCTGATGTGAGCATGCCTGCAAGGTTTGATTCCGCAACAGTGTGCTCTTCATTGAGTTCATGTCCGTAAAGGGCAAGTCCGCATTCAAGGCGCAGCGTATCTCTCGCACCGAGCCCGGCTGGTTTGACAAGCTCATGGGCAAGCAAATCTTCCCAAAGGGTGAGGACGGCTTCTTTTGGGCAGTATAATTCATAGCCCAGTTCACCGGTGTAGCCCGTACGGCTCACAAGGATTGTGAAGCCTTTATATTCAATGTGGGTGAAGGAAAAATATTTGAGATCGTGGAAATTTTGTTTTGTAACAGCTTCCAATACTTCCAATGATTTTGGTCCCTGCAGGTCAATTTTTCCTGATTTTGGCGAAATATTTTCAATATTATCTTTGCCTAGGCGCTTGACAAGGGTATCAAAATCCTTCTCCGCACAGCCTGCGTTAACAACAAGGAAATAATGATGTTCTGCAAGATGATAGACAATTAAATCATCAATAACGGTGCCCTCATCGGTAAGCAAAAAACCATAACGGCATTTGCCGACAGCCAAGGTATCAAGGTTATGGCTGACAGCCTTTTTTAAAAGTTCGGTGACAGTATCGCCTTTGACCATAAATTGTGCCATGTGGCAAATATCAAAGACTGATGCGCAGCTTCTCGTGTGTGCATGTTCTGCCAAAATTCCTTCTTCATATTGAATAGGCATATCCCAGCCCGCAAATGGAGCCATTTTTGCTTTATGGGCAATATGCCAGTCATGTAATGGTGTTTCTAGCATAGCTACTATCCTTTTTATAAAATCCTTTTTTTTTTTTAACATATTTTTGTTTTTTTGTAAATAAATTTTCCTGATTGCCAAGAACAAAAAAATCAAAAAAATGCTTTGGAAATTGCTTGAAATTATAAGAACTTATTGCTATATGTTTTTCTCTGGAGCATGGAATGAACAGGTCAGCTGAAATACTGCAAAGCATAATTGAAAAAAAAGAACAGCATATATATCGAAGCGGTTTTGCAAGCCTTGCAAAACTCATGGCAGAGGCTGTTTCTGAAAATAAATATACAGTGGCAGTGGTAAAAAACAGGGATGAGTTAGCCACACTGAAATCCTTTCTTTCCTTATTTATTGCAAAAATTTCTGTGGGCAAAGAAAAAGGCAGCGTACAGGAAAAAAATATTCCCTTATTTTTTGAAACACCCTTTGTGTCAATAAATCCTTTTAATCGCCGTTCTCTGAATCGTGAAGGCTGGGCTGACCGTTTATCAGCACTTTATGCCATGGGGCAGGGAACTGCAAAAGCACTGATTATGACGGCGGATATGCTCATTCCTTATCTGCCTGAAAAAGAATTTTTTGACAGACATGAGCTGTTTTTAAAAGTCCATGATGATATGGCGCCCGAACTTTTAATGGAACAGCTTGTGGACTGGGGCTATCAGCGGGAGTCCATGGTTTCCCGAGCAGGGGACGTGGCACGGCGCGGTGATATTGTGGATATTTTTCCGGCGGGCTATGAGAAGCCGATTCGTCTTGATTTTTTTGGGGATACCATTGATGAAATGCGTTTTTTTGACCCCTCTACACAGCGCTCTGTCGGGGTAACGCAGGAAATTTGCATACTTCCTGTTCTCGCTGCTCTTCAGGATGAAAATGCACGTGCTAAAATCCGTAAACGCCTTGCCAATTTGTTTCAGCAAGGCAGGCTTTCGGAATTGCGGCAGGCAAGCATAATGCGGGCTGTGGAGCAGGGTGACATGCGTTTATTGCCCGGAAATATTTATGAGCATGCCACAAATATTGAAGACTGGCTTCCGGAAAATTGCCAATGGTTTTTGCCAAGCAAAGCTGATTTGAAAGAATGTTTGGAAGAAGCGGAAAGCAATTGGCAGGATGCTTTGGAAGAGGACAGGCTCGATGCAGGTTTTGATCAGGCTGATTATTTATCCCTGCGAAATACCGGTGATATTTTTTCCATGCTTGCAAAGCAAAATCATTGTTATATCGAGCCCCTCCGTATAGGGATTGAAACGCAGGGTCTGGATCTGTCTGAAAAAATATTTTTTAATTTTGAAGAGCTTTTTCAGGGAAAAGAAGTTTTTGAGCGTCCATGGCAGCAGCTTGTGGCAGGACTGCGAAACTATGCCAAAGAAAAAGAGCAGATTATTTTAACCTTTTCCTCAGAACGGGGACGGCAAAAGTTTTTAAAATTGATTGAACAAGACGGCATTTATCCCCATTTACGGTATGATGTCAGAAGCAAGGGGATTTTTGCGCTTATTGCCAATATTCATTACGGGGCAGAACTTGCATGGGAACATCTCCTTGTCATTCCCGAAGAATTGCTCCAGCCGAAAACAAATCAGGGAAAACGGCAGGCAAGTCAGGCTTTTAAAGGTCTGGATTCCTACAATGAACTTTTGGCAGGGGATTTGCTTGTTCATAGGGACTACGGCATCGGGCGTTTCGGCGGTTTGCACCGTATGACGGTAGGGGGTGTTGAAAACGATTATCTGCTCCTTGAATATGCCGATAACGCAAAACTGTATATGCCAGTGGACAGATTGTCCATTATCCAGCGCTTTAAAGCAACAGAAGGCATAAGCCCTGTTTTAGACAGACTGGGCAGTCAGGCATGGACGGCAAGTAAGGATAAAGCCAAGAAAGCCATTGAAAAAATTGCACAGGACTTAGTGGAAATGTATGCATGGCGCAAGGTGGCAAAGGGCTTCAGCTACAGCCCTGTGGGGGAATTATACCGAGAATTCGAAGCGACATTCGGTTTTGAAGAAACCCCGGATCAGGCAAAGGCAATACAGGAAGTGCTTGCTGATATGGAAAAGCCGGAGCCCATGGACAGGCTTGTCTGCGGTGATGTGGGCTTTGGCAAAACAGAAGTTGCTTTGCGGGCAGCTTTTCGGGCGGCCTGTGACGGCAGACAGGTTGCGCTGCTTTGCCCCACGACAGTGCTTGCGGAACAGCATTATCAAACCTTCCGATCCCGTTTGGCAGGTTTTCCGATTAATGTGGGTTTGCTCAGCCGTTTTGTGCCAAAATCAAAACAAACAGAAGTACTCAATATGGCGGCAAAAGGACAAATGGATATTCTCATTGGAACGCACAGGCTTTTATCAAAAGATGTGCAGCTGCCCAATTTAGGCTTGTTGATTTTGGATGAAGAACAGCGTTTTGGGGTACGCCATAAAGAACGGCTGAAACAAATGAAAAAGAATGTGGACGCCCTGACCTTGACGGCAACGCCTATTCCGCGGACATTGCAGCTTTCCATGTCCGGTATCCGTGAATTATCGGTTATTGAAACAGCACCGCTTGAACGAAAACCTGTAGCAACACACTTGATTGATAAAAATAAAAATGTCCTGCGTCAGGTTGTAGAACGGGAACTGGAGCGGGAAGGACAGGTTTTTTGGGTTTATAACCGTGTAAACGGACTTGAAAAAGTTGTTTCCTATGTGCAGGAACTGGTGCCGAACGCACGGGTTGCCATGGCGCATGGACAAATGAGTGAAAAGGAACTGGAAACAACCATGCACAAGTTTTGGCATGGGGAAATAGACGTCCTTGTCTGTACGTCCATTGTCGAGTCAGGGCTTGATTTTCCGCGGGCAAATACGCTGATTGTCGATCAGGCACAGCTCTTTGGCTTGGGGCAGTTATACCAGCTCCGCGGACGGGTTGGGCGTTCTGACAGACAGGCATATGCGTATTTTGTTGTCAATGACCTCACCCACATGACGGATATTGCCGAGGAACGGATGCGAATTATTTTGGAAATGGATTATCTTGGCGCCGGTTTTCAAGTTGCCATGGAAGATTTGCGTCTGCGGGGAGCCGGCAATATTTTAGGGGAAGCGCAGTCGGGGCATATGGCACGGGTTGGTCTTGACATGTATTTGGAAATGTTGGAAGAAGCAGTTGCCAAGGCAAAAGGCGAGGGAGAGGCGCTTCGCAGTCAGGATATTGAAATAAATCTCGGACTTCCTGCCTATATCCCGGAATCCTATATTGAGGACGGAAAAGAGCGGTTAAAATATTATAAAATGCTCTCCTGCGCCTTTGATAATGAGCAAAGAAATACTATTGAAATGGAACTTCGCGACAGGTATGGACAGCTGCCGTCAGAACTTGTCACCTTTATAGAAGTGCTTGATTTTAAATTTGAAATGAAAAATATTGGGGTGTATAAAGCTGATATTTCCGCTGAACGGGTGAAAGTCAGTTTTATGGACGGGCAGAAAAAAGTTGATGTTGACATGCTGCTGAAATTTATTCAAAAATACAGTAACGTTGCTAAATTATATCCACCTGCAGGTTTGGAAATCCAACTCAAAGACTTTATCCAAAAAGGGGATACAAATGCTCAAATCATTTGCAGGGCAAAAAATTTACTTCTCTCTTTAAAAGGAAAATAATGAGGAACATATGAAAAAAAATATCATTTTTATACTGCTTTGTCTTTGCTTGCTCGCTTTTAATTATGACCGTCTGTTATCACTTTTTCAAAACAATGATGAAAGCGTGTTGGCAAAAGTCAACGGGGAAGTGATAAGTCTTGAAGAAATTGAAAAACTCTATGATATGCGCAATGTTCATTTAAATACGCCTGCTCCCGATGTGGAACGTGTGCAAAAAGAATATGCAGAAATTTTATACAACAGGATAAAACAAATTCTTGTTTCTCAGGAATTAACAAAAAGAAATACAGAAGTGAGCGACGATGATGTGTCTGCCTTTGAAAATATTATTAAAAAAAGCTATGGGGAAATGCTTGCTGACGGGCAAAGCTTTGAAGATTATTTAGCAGAATATGGCATTGATTATGAGGAATGGATAAAACAGGTTCGGGCACAGCTGGAAAATGATACGCTCCATGCGTTATTGCTCAAAGAAATACCCATTACAACAGAGGAAACAATACAATTTGCAGAAAAAATTAAAGAACATCCAAAAGAGTTTTCCACAATTAAATTTTATAAGCTGATAGGAAATCAAAAATTATTGCAGGAAATCCAAAAAGATACAAATTTTTCTCATGATGCGGTTCTTGAAAAGGGTTTTTCCGGTATTGATTTTATCCATTATTTTGAAAAAAAAGGCGCCGTAGTCTATGAATCCCTTTTTGACAGCGATAATTTACCTGATGAGTATAAATCAATTCTTGTATCCATGGACATAAATACATTTTCTGCTATTTTTCAGGAAGATGACAGCGCATATATTTTATATCTGGAAGATAGGAAAAATTTTAAAGAAGATGATGCGGTGGATTTGTATTTGCTGGCAGAAGAACGCTTATTGCAGGAGAAACTGCCGCAAAAATTTACAGAATGGCTTGAAACTGCCATAAAAAATTCTGATATTTATATTGTAAATTCTTTTAAAAATGTCGTATCACATATGGATGTTGACGATGTAAAAGCCAATGATGATATAAATAACATATCAAAATTACACGATGTTTTGCGTGAAATTAAAAATTAGGAATTCTTTATTTGCCAATATTTGCAAAACGGGTTATTATAAAAAAAGTTATGCTAAGGAGTGTCCTTTGAAAATATTTAGTTTATTGATTTTATTGAGTATTTTTTTTGTTCCCTCTATGAGTTTTGCAAGCCCAAAAGCTTCTGTAGTTGCAATTATTAACGGTGAAATGATTACTTCTCTGCAGCTTGAAAAAAATATTCGTCTTTATATGGCTAATAAAGGTATTAATTCTTCCAACGTGAGTGCCGCTGAACGAAAAAATATTGAACAGACTGTATTAAATGATTTGGTAAAAGAGTCAATTATTATTCAGGAAGCAGCCAATCAAAATATAAAAATAAACGATCAGGCTTTAGAATCTGAAATTCAGCAGTCCATTGATAAGTCAGGCGGTTCCAAGGAGGCTTTTTATGCAAACTTGGCAAAGCAAGGCTATGATGAAAAATTATATAAGGAAAAAGTAAGAAATACACTTTTAACCCAGTCACTTATCAATAGAAATGTGCTCCGCAAAATTATTGTCACCGATGAAGAAATATTGAATTTTTATCTTGCAAACGGCGGACAAGTCACGGGAAAGGTAAACGTTGCACTTCTTGTCTACAATACCGGCGATGATATGGATAATTATTCGGAAAAACTGATAAAAAACCCAAAAAACTTTGAAAAAACCGCAAAAGAAATTTCGGTTGGTCCCTATGCTGAGGAAGGCGGTATTTTAGGAGAGATGGCAATTTCTGATTTAGCTTCTCCTGTGCAGACAGCCATTCAGGGTTTGGAACAGGGTGAAGTTTCTAAAGTTTTTTCTTTAAATGGAGCCTATGCGCAGGCAAAAGTTCTTTCTAAAACAACGTCCAGTAAAAATTTGGCAGAAATTATTGACCCTGCACTTGTGACGAAAATTCGTGACGGATTGCGTATGCAAAAAGCGGGGAATAAAGTTGATGAATATATATCCGGTTTGGAAAAAAAAGCGATTGTAACTATAAAATAGGGTAGAATTATGACATTAGCTGAACTTGGTTCCCTTATTCGGGAAAAAAGACAAAGTAAAAATCTGAGTATTGAAGAGGTTTCAGCCGCAATTAAAATTCATCAGCAAAGTCTTGAAGCGATAGAGCAAGGTGATTTGAATTTTATTGGGTATGAAACATATTTTAAAAGCTTTTTAAAATGTTATATGCTGTATTTGGGATATTCTTTTGAAGAATATCAGAATATTGTCAATACTGTTGAAGACTTTTCAGACGAAAATACTATCCAAAAAATATTAAAGCCGCAGTATGCAGAAGCAGAAGAGGAAAAATCAAAGCCACGTGATAAAAAATTGGCTATCCAGCTCTTAGTTTTGGCTATTTTAGGCGGCAGTGCATATTTTTATTTCTCCCAGAATACTGCTATTTTTGGCGGAGATAAAGCGGAAACACCCTTTATTGAAGAAAAAGCCGAAAAACAGCCTGCGGTGAAAAACGAAACCGTAAAAGAAACTATTGTTGCAGAAACACAAGTCCAAGTTTCTGAACAACCTGTTGCAGCAGAAGGTAAAAGTGTGCAGGAAGCAAGTGAAGCAGGAACAGCCCAAACAGAAAATACTGACGGAAAAACCCAAAATCTTGCTGGAAAAGATAAAGAACAAACTGATATAGCAACACCGGAAACAGAACCAAAGACTTCTGACGCAGCAGTGCAACCTATCCAAGAGCAAAAACAAGAACAAAAGAATGAAGAGCCTGTTGAATTAGCAAAATTTTTAAAGGAAAATCCCTCTGCCCGCGTTATTGACTGGACAAAAGTTGATGCACCGCAAAACGGGGAACAGCAGGCTGTTATGTATGCAAACCAGGATTGTTGGATGCAGTATAGCCAAGACAGTAAGAGCGGACATTTTATTATCCGAAAAGGGGAACAGCGGGTCTTTAATTTCAAACAACATCTTGATTTCAAAATTGCCAATGGTTCTGCGATTACGCTTTTCCATGATAAAAAACCTGTCACTGTTGGCGACTCCACAAAAGTCCGTGAAGTGAATTTGAAATAGTTAATCGGTTTTTCAGATAACAAATACGAGAGAAGGGCATAGGATTATGCCCTTTTTGTTGTACTCTTTAGCATAAAAAAGACACCAAATAAAATCTTATCCGGTGTCTTGTCTTTTGTCTGCCTTGCCACATCTATCGAGAATGACAAGTTTTGTAACGTAAAATTAACTCTTTTACTTTGCTATTCAACGTATAAAGTAAACAGGAGCAGAAATTATGGCAAACAATTTGCTATTTTTTATAAAAGTCATCAATCATTGTTCGGAATGCACCAAATAAACCATAGGCATCCCATGTTCCGGGTGCTGCTTCCGGGTGAAACTGCACGCAAAAAACAGGAGCGTCAGTCAATGCCAGTCCTTCAACAGTATTATCATTCAAATTCCAATGGGTTACTTTTACGTTGGAAGGCAGAGTTCCAGGGTCAACACAGAAACCATGATTTTGACTGGTAACAAGCACTTTGCCTGTCGCAACTTCTTTGACCGGGTGGTTAAGCCCATGATGTCCAAAACGCATTTTGAACGTTTTTGCCCCCATGGCAAGAGAAATAAGCTGATGCCCAAGGCAAATTCCAAAAATAGGTAGTTTTCCGATTAATTCCTGAATGGTTTTTATGGCATAACCACATGGTTCGGGATCGCCAGGACCATTCGTCAGCATCACAGCGTCAGGTTTTGCAGCTAAAATTTCTTCTGCTGTTGCTGTCGCAGGGTAAACTGTCGGAAGCATGTTATTATTATATAAATGAAGCAAAATAGAACGCTTGACACCATAATCAATAACCGCAACATTGAGCATTTTTTTATTGCACGCTTCATTTTTTGCTGTATCAAAAACAAATTTTTCCTTTGTGGTCACTTTTGAAGCAAGGTCAAGTCCTGCCATGGAAGGGATTGTCTTTGCCCGTTTCAGAAGATATGCACTGTCTAAATTTGTACTGATTATTCCATTTCTGGAACCATGCATACGTAAATGCAAGGTCAAGGCACGGGTATCAATTCCATAAATGCCGCTGACTCCCATTTCCAATAATTTTTTCTGCAAAGAACATTCAGCACGAAAATGCGGAAAATCAATATCATCTGCGCCAGTAAAGAAATCATGTACAACAATGCCGCTTGCGCCATATTCAATCTTAGGATATGGACATTCGCTGTCACGGCCAGTAGCCCCATAATTTCCTATATGCGCTGCAGTGAAAACAACTATTTGTCCATAATAAGAAGGGTCCGTAATTGTTTCCTGATATCCGCTCATACCGGTTGTAAAAACAAGTTCCCCAACAACTTCTTGACAGGCTCCCATGGCGTAGCCTTCAAAGCAAGTGCCGTCATCAAGCATTAATAATGCTGGTAGTTTTGTGTTAGCATTCATAGAATTGTCCCATATGTTAATTGTTAATAAAAACAAAATGATTTTAATTATCGCAAGATAAAAAAAATATCAATATTTTTTATTATTATAACATATTGTTATTTTTGATAAAAATAAAAATATAACATTTTTTTTCATTTTTTCATTTTCTTTTTACAAAAAAATAACAATTTTATACAAAATTGTTTAAATTGCATAATCTCGTGAATTATGATAATAAACTTCTCTAACGATTTTTCCATACCTTTCATACTGAACTGCTGGCAACACCGACTCAAACTCAACTGCTGACAAAGGAGAAATGAATAATGATTAAAGAAGCGATTGTAAAAATTGTTAACAAAGAAGACCTCACCTATGCTGAAGCATTCACTGTTATGAACGAAATTATGAGCGGAGAAACTTCACCAACACAAAATGCTGCTTTTCTTGCCGCCCTCTCAACAAAAAGTGCCAGAGCTGAAACATCTGATGAAATCGCCGGCTGTGCTGCTGCAATGCGTGCCCATGCCCAAAAAGTTGAAACTGACATGGAACTTTTTGAAATAGTTGGTACCGGCGGTGATAATGCCCACAGTTTCAATATTTCCACAACTTCTGCCCTTATTATTGCAGCAAGCGGAATGAAAGTGGCAAAACACGGCAACAGAGCAGCTTCCTCAAACTGTGGTACAGCTGACTGTCTTGAGGCATTGGGCGTAAATATTAATCAAAGCCCTGCAAAATGCATTGAACTGCTGAATAAAGTGGGAATGTGCTTTTTCTTTGCCCAAAAATACCATACTTCCATGAAGTACGTAGGAGCAATACGCAAAGAACTGGGTTTTCGCACTGTGTTTAATATTCTTGGTCCGCTTACCAATCCCGGGACACCTTCCATGCAGCTGCTTGGTGTATATGATGATTATCTGGTTGAACCGCTGGCACAAGTACTTATTAATCTTGGAATAAAACGGGGTATGGTTGTTTACGGCATGGACAAACTTGATGAAATTTCCCTGAGTGCTCCTACAAAAATCTGTGAGATACGTGATGGATGGTTTAAATCCTATAGCATAAAACCGGAAGATTTTGGATTTGCCTCTTGCACAAAAGAAGATTTAAAAGGCGGCACACCAGCTGAAAATGCAAAAATTACCTTGAATATTCTCAAAGGAGAAAAAGGACATAAACGAAATGCCGTTCTTATGAATGCGGGAGCAGGGCTTTATCTTGGCGGCAAAGCTGACAGTATCCAAAATGGAATTTTGCTTGCTGAAAAACTGATTGATTCCGGCAAGGCACTGAAAACACTTCAGCAATTAATTGAAATAAGCAATACCGCTGAGGCATAAACCTATGACCATTCTGGATGAACTTTCTGAATATGCAAAGGAACGTGTGCAAAATGCAGTGCAGCGTATTTCCCGTCAGGAAATACAGGCAAAAGCATTAGCTCTGCCCATGGGAAAATTTGCCTTTGAAAATGCTCTCAAAAAAGAAGGGCTTTCCTTTATTTGCGAATGTAAAAAAGCCTCTCCGTCAAAGGGGCTTATTTCTCTTGATTTTCCTTATCTGCAAATTGCCAGGGAATACGAACTGGCCGGAGCTGACTGTATTTCAGTTCTGACTGAACCTAAATGGTTTTTAGGCAGTGACAGCTATTTGTTTGAAATTGCCGCAGCTGTTTCCATTCCCTGTTTGCGGAAGGATTTTATTGTTGATGAGTACATGATTTATGAAGCAAAACTTTTAAAGGCTTCTGCGGTTCTGCTTATCTGTTCTATTCTGACAGGTGAACAGTTGAAAGACTATTTAGCAGTTTGTGAAGTGCTTGGTTTGTCTGCTTTAGTGGAAGTCCATACCGAAAAAGAAATTGAAATGGCATTAAACGCAAAAGCAAAAATTATTGGCGTCAATAACCGCAATCTCAAAGATTTTTCTGTGAATACAAATAATAGCTCAAAACTCCGCAAAATGATACCAAATGATGTTCTTTTTATTTCTGAAAGCGGGGTCAAAACCGCAGAGGATATCCGGAATATCCGCAATATTGGTGCTGATGCTGTGTTAATTGGGGAAACGCTCATGCGGGCTAAAGATAAAAAAGCTAAGCTGAGTGAACTGAAAGGGATAGTATGACAAAAATTAAATTTTGCGGCTTATCCCGAGATGAGGATATTGAAACAGTCAATATACTGCACCCTGATTATATAGGCTTTGTGTTTGCCAAAAAAAGCAAACGATTTATCACTCCACAAAAAGCGTTTGAACTCAAAAAAAAGCTTGCCCCCAGCATACAGGCAGTAGGCGTTTTTGTGAATGAAGATATTGAAACTGTAGCTTCTCTGCTCAATGACAATAGCATTGACCTCGCCCAACTGCATGGACAGGAAAATAATGCGTATATTTCTGCATTAAAAAAACTGACGGCAAAACCTGTTATTCAGGCTTTTTGCATGACTTCCAAAGAAGATTTGGCTCTCGCCGAGAAAAGCATTGCAGATTACATTCTGCTTGATTCTGGTACTGGTACAGGAAAAACCTTTGATTGGAAGCTGTTGCATGACATCAAACGTTCCTACTTTCTTGCCGGCGGACTTCATGCAGAAAATGTCAGCACAGCAATACATAAACTGCATCCTTTTGCTGTTGATGTGAGCTCTGGGATTGAAGTAAATGGAATAAAAAACAAAGAAAAAATGACAGCTTTTCTTACTGCTGTCAAAAAGGAAGACAAGATACTATGACAAATCCAAATGGACGGTTTGGTATTCACGGTGGACAGTATATTCCCGAAACACTGATGAATGCTGTCATTGAACTTGAACAGGCATATAATTTTTATAAAAATGATCCTGCTTTCAATCAGGAACTGACGGCTCTTTTAAATGAATATGCAGGCAGACCTTCAAGACTGTATTATGCGGAAAAAATGACAACAGATTTAGGCGGTGCAAAAATTTATCTCAAACGGGAAGATTTAAACCACACGGGCTCCCATAAAATCAATAATGTACTTGGGCAGGCTCTTTTAGCAAAAAAAATGGGCAAAACAAGACTGATTGCCGAAACAGGAGCAGGGCAGCATGGCGTTGCAACGGCAACAGCCTGTGCACTGCTTGGCATGGAATGTGTTGTTTTTATGGGAGAAGAGGATATTCGGCGTCAGGCTCTCAATGTTTACCGCATGAAATTGTTGGGAGCCACTGTTGTTCCTGTTCACTCAGGGACAGGGACACTGAAGGATGCTGTTTCGGAAGCTATGCGGGAGTGGACTTCCCGTGTTTCTGATACGCTTTACTGCCTTGGTTCTGTTATGGGACCTCATCCGTTTCCAACCATTGTCCGCGATTTTCAAGCTGTCATTTCCAAAGAAATAAAACAGCAGATACTGGAAAAAGAAAAACGGCTTCCCCGTGCTGTTATTGCCTGTGTTGGAGGCGGATCCAATGCCATTGGCAGTTTTTATCATTTCATTAATGATACAGAAGTCAAATTAATAGGCTGTGAAGCCGCCGGCAAAGGTGTTGATACCTTTGAAACGGCTGCCACTATCAGCACGGGCAGAGTAGGGATTTTCCATGGTATGAAATCCTATTTTTGTCAGGATAAATATGGACAAATTGCTCCGGTTTATTCCATTTCCGCCGGGCTTGACTATCCGGGAATCGGACCGGAGCATGCGTATCTTCATGATACAGGCAGAGCAGAATATGTCCCAATAACCGATGAAGAAGCAGTCTGTGCTTTTGAATATATTGCAAAAACCGAAGGCATTATTTCTGCTGTTGAGTCCGCCCATGCCATAGCGCATGCCATGAAATTAGCTCCGACTATGGATAAAAATGAAAGTATTGTCATTACATTATCAGGAAGAGGTGATAAGGACTGCGCTGCCATTGCCCGCTACAGAGGAGAAAATATTCATGAGTAATATAAAAAAAGCGTTTGAAAACGGAAAGGCGTTTATTCCATTTATTACATGCGGTGATCCTGATTTGGAAACAACTGCAGCCGTTGTCAGGGCTATGGCAAAAAATGGTGCTGATTTAATTGAACTTGGCATTCCATTCTCTGACCCAACGGCAGAAGGTCCTACTATTCAAGGGGCAAATATTCGTGCGTTAAAAGGCGGTGTCACCACAGACAGGATTTTTGAGCTTGTCAAAGAACTGCGGAAAGATGTCAGTGTTCCAATGGTTTTTATGACGTATGCAAATGTTATTTTTTCCTATGGTGCTGAAAAATTTATTTCAACCTGTAAAAATATTGGTATAGACGGTCTTATTTTGCCTGACCTTCCTTTTGAAGAAAAAGACGAATTTTTACCTTTATGCAATAAATATGATGTGGATTTGATTTCCCTGATTGCACCTACTTCTGAAAAGCGCATTGCCATGATTGCCAAGGAAGCAAAAGGATTTATCTATATTGTTTCCAGCCTTGGCGTAACTGGTGTTCGGAGTGAAATAAAAACCGACCTTGTTCCTATTATTGAGATAGTACGACAAAACGCTGCTGTGCCTTGTGCGATTGGTTTTGGTATTTCCACATCGGAACAGGCAAAAAAAATGGCAGCTCTTTCTGACGGTGCGATTGTGGGTTCTGCAATTATTAAACTTGTTGAAAAACATGGCAAAAATGCAGCTGAATATGTGGGAGCTTACGTAAAATCCATGAAAGACGCCGTACGGTAAAATACAGTTGGTTTATTAAATAAAACCAAAACCGTTACAGGTAGCACCTGTAACGGTTTTAAATTTTAAGGGATTGGAAGAGTAGCAGCCGTCAGTGAGGGAACAGTTCTGCAGACAGCAACAGCAGAGATAAAATCCCCTTTAAGAAAAAATACATTACTTTGTTTTACAAAATTGTAAATATATTTTTATTTATTGACAAGATAAAACAAGTTTTTTATTATGTTTTTGTAATAATAGTTACATTTTTGTAAAAATATAAACAGAAGAACAGAACATGGATATGCACTCCTCTTACATGGAAATTTTCTCAAAACTCCTCCAGGCAAATACTAAGGAATGTTCTTTGTCTGAATACTTATCTGCACTTTTAAAAATTCTTGGCACATATACGGGTATGCTTCGCTGCACACTCTGTTTTTTAGATACAAGGCGTGAAGAAATGTATGCCCTTGCAAGCTATGGACTGCAATATCATGAACTGGAAAAAGCCCATTATAAATTAGGGGAGGGCATCATTGGAACTGTGGCACGGACAGGCACGCACATGATTATTCCGAATGTACAGGACGAGTCACGTTTTTTAAACCGTACAAAAGCAAGAGATTTAGAGCATAGCGTCATATCTTTTATTTGTGTGCCAATCCTTATTGACGGACAAGTAAGGGCAACTCTTTCCGCTGACAGGGAAAATGGTAATATTGAGCAGCTAAAAAAAGATATTGAATTATTACAGCTTGTTGTCTATTTAATTATTCCTCGTTTATCTTGTTATCATAGCATATCCGGACAGGAAGAAATATTTTTTGCGGGCAGGGAATTTCCTTTTATTTCCTATTCTGAAAAAATGAAAAAAATTCTTAAAGAAATACAGCAAGTTGCCCCGTTTGATACAACAGTTCTTATCCGCGGTGAAAGCGGAACCGGCAAAGAGCTCATTGCCACATATATCCAGAAAAAAAGCCCCCGTTCCGATAAGCCTTTTATTAAAATAAATTGTGCAGCCTTACCGGAAAACCTTATTGAAAGCGAACTTTTTGGCTATGAAAAAGGGGCTTTTACAGGAGCTGCTGAACGCCATAAAGGGAAATTTGAACTTGCTCACACCGGAACGCTTTTTCTTGATGAACTGGGTGACATGAGTCTTGCCACCCAGGCAAAACTTTTGCGTATGCTTCAGGAAAAAGAATTTGAACGTCTTGGCGGAACAGAAACAATTTCTGTTAATGTGCGGATTATTGCAGCAACCAATAAAAACCTGGAGGAAATGATAAAAGAAGGAAAATTCCGTCAGGATTTATTTTATCGTTTGAGTGTTTTCCCTTTATATACCTATCCGCTTCGCGAACGCAAAGAAGATATTATTCCTTTGGCAAATTATTTTATTGAAAATTTCTGCAAAAAAAATAAAACAAAAATCGTCAAAATAAGTCCTGCTGTTATTGAAAAACTGCTTTCCTATCCATGGTACGGCAATATTCGGGAACTTGCCAATATCATGGAACGGGCTATTATTTTAAGCAGTGAAAAAGGTATCATAGAAATTGATGCACTGCCTGATTTTATACTCCAAAATAACCCCAAAGAAGCAATGCCCCAAACAAAAACTTTGGATGAAAGTCTTGAAGAAGTGGAAAAAGAACTTATTGTCAATGCCTTGACTTCCTGCAAAGGCAATATGACAAAAGCATGCAAAGTGCTTGGCATTACAGAACGCATGCTTGGCATACGCATGAAAAAATACGCTTTGGATTATAAGCAGTTTCGCACATAAATTTTTCTTCTGCACATAAAAATCCTGCAAGAATTTACCTGCAGGATTTTTTGTGACAATTTTTATCGTATTTTTAAGCATGTTCAGGATATACTTCTTCTGTTCCTGAGACACTTTCCGCCTGATGATTTTCCGCGTTCTTGCTCCGCAGCAGGGCTTTTTTGTATTCAAGCGGAATGGCTTTCAGAAAAAAGGAAACCTGCGTCTGCCAGTTATTCAAAATAAATTTTGCCAACGCACTGTCTGTATAGCGAACATGTTTTTCCAGCAGCAAGCGAAGATTTTTTATATCCTCAACCTGCCAGACACTTTCAATATCAAGAGCTTCCATACTGCAAAGCGTAGAGAATGTTTCGCTTCTGTCATACACATACGCTGTGCCGCCACTCATACCTGCACCAAAATTATAGCCTGTTTGCCCAAGCACAACGATAGTCCCGCCGGTCATATATTCGCAGGCATGATCGCCAACCCCTTCAACTACTGCATTTGCTCCGCTGTTTCGCACAGCAAAGCGTTCCCCGGCAGAACCAGCCACAAAAAGTTCTCCCTTTGTGGCTCCATAGAGAGCAACATTGCCGATAGCTGTTTGTTCCGCAAATACATCATCGTCAAAATTGTAAGGGCTAATGGCAATAGTTCCGCCGGAAAGTCCTTTGCCCACATAATCATTGGCATCACCTTTAAGGGTCAAAAGAATTTCTTTGCTTATAAATGCTCCGAAACTTTGACCGGCATTGCCGATTAGTGAAACAGAAATACATTTTTCAGGCAGATCGCCGCCAAATTTTTGCAAAATTTCTCCTGTAAGTCGTGTGCAGGTGCTTCTGTCCGTATTTTTAATCTTACCTCGATACGATGCGGCGCGCATTGTTTCCAGTTCCTGCAAAATATGTGTATTCATTTCTTTTTCAAGACTGTTATCCTTACACATATCAGCTTTATTGACAGATTGAGAAAGATAAGGCAGCGGACAAAAAAGTTTTTCAAAATTTAAACTGCTCAGCTTATTTTGCCATAATGCTGCATGATTAGAAAAAAGAGAGGATGTATCATTAACAAATTTTGTTGTTTCCACAGAAAGCAAATCTGTCCGTCCAATCAGTTCCTGCATGGTGCGGACGCCAAGCTTTGCCATTTCTTCCCTAAAATCCTCTGCAAGAAAACGTAAATAACGTTCCACATGGTCAGGGCTGCCTTTAAATTTACTGCACAGTTTTTCGTCTTGTGCTGCGATACCAACAGAACACGTTCCCAGGTGGCAAACTCGCAAAAGGCAGCAGCCCATTGCCACAAGAAGGCTCGTACCAAAGGCAAATTCCTCTGCTCCAAAAATGCTTGCAATCACAAGGTCTTTGCCTGTGCGCAGCTGTCCGTCTGTCTGCAATGTCACACGGCTGCGAAGTTTATTATGCAGAAGGGCAGCATGGGCTTCAGCAAGTCCTATCTCCCAAGGCAAGCCCACATAAGAAATGGCTGTGCGCAGCGAAGCTCCTGTTCCGCCGTCATGCCCGGAAATAACAATAGTATCAGCACCTGCTTTTGCCACCCCGGAAGCAATAGTTCCTACATTTGTACTGGAAACAAGTTTGACAGAAATTTTTGCATGCTTGTTTAGCCTGCGTAAATCATAAATAAGCTGTGCCAAATCCTCAATGGAATAAATGTCATGGTGCGGAGGAGGCGAAATCAGCGTGACGCCTGGGGTGGTATGCCTTACTTCTGCAATTTGCGGCAAAACCTTATGGGCAGGCAACTGCCCGCCTTCACCGGGCTTTGCCCCCTGTGCCATTTTAATTTGAATTTCTTCTGCATCACACAAATATTCAGCTGTTACCCCAAAACGTCCGGACGCAACCTGACGGATTTTTGATTTTGCACAATCCCCGTTTTCAAGTACACGGCAGCGTTCTTTTTTTTCACCGCCTTCACCGCAGTTAGAACGTCCGCCAATGCGGTTGAAGGCAATGGCAATGGTTTCATGGGCGTTTTTGCTGATGGAGCCAAAACTCATGGCAGCACCCACAAAATGCCGCAAAATATTTTCAGCCGGTTCCACTTCCATAAGAGGAATTGCCTGCTGTGGCTTGAAAGAAAATAAGGAACGCAGGGTAACAGGCGTATCTACATCATTACTTTCTTTTGCATACTCTTTATAGGCTGCATAGTCATTTTCCCGCACAGCTTTATGCAGGGAAGATATTGCCTTTGCTGACCATAAATGTTTTTCGCCATTCCTGCGGGGTTTATAGGTGCCGTATTGTTCTGGAGCTGTTATGCCGTCCAGATAATAAAATGCTTTCAAATGACGGGCAAGGGTATCTATGGCAATATGTTCAAGTCCAATACCGCCGATTTTACTGGTCAGCCCGCAAAAATATTTGTTTACCAGTTTTTCGTCAAAGCCCACAGCTTCAAATAATTGCCCGCCTATAAAGCTGCGCAGAACGGATATCCCCATGCGGGATATGGTTTTCATTAGCCCCTTTTGCAATGCTGTGATATAATTATTGGTATTTTGCGCAAGCTGCTCATTTTGGGCAGTTTCACCTGCAAATTTTTGTTCAAGGGTCAGTTTTTCAATCACATCAAATGCAAGACGGGGACAAACTGCACTTGCTCCAAAAGCAAGGAGCTGTGCCGCCTGCATGGAATCCCGTATTTCCCCGCTGTCCACAGCAAGACTGCATAAGTGACGCAGATTATTCTGCAGTAAATAATGATGTACCGCAGACACGGCAAGCAAAGACGGAACAGGTGCAAAATGTCGGCTGGCATTTTTATCAGAAAGAATAAGCAGTGTTGCCCCGTCTAAAACTGCTTTTTTTGCTTTTTGCAGCAACGTTTCAAGTCCTTTTTCAAGTGCGAGCCCAGCTTTATCTTTATCCGGTTCCAATGTATGAGGATTGATTTCCGAAATATCAAACAATATATCAAGAACAACAGTTTTCACTTGTTCTTTTTCTGAATACTGCAATTTTAAAATATCTTCTTTGCGTAAAATGGGGTGTGAAAGTCGCAGCAAAGCATACTGATCAGCATTTTCTTCCAGCAGATTTTTTCGCCTGCCCAAAAATCCCGTCAAAGACATAACCATACTTTCCCGTAAAGGGTCAATAGGAGGATTTGTCACCTGAGCAAAACGCTGCTTTAAATAATTAAATAAAAGCTGCGGTTTTTGGGACAGTACCGCAAGAGGAGTATCAATACCCATACTTGCCACTGGTTCCTGGGCATTTTTCATCATGGGTTTTATTATTTCCTCAATTTCATCAACACTCATGCCGTATAAAAATTGTTCCTGCAGCAAAGAATTTTTTTGTTCATACACGTGAGCCGGCAAAGAAAAATCAGCAAGTTTAATCCCCTTTTCCTTTATCCAGCGAATATACGGAGCAGAATAAATAACAGTATTTTTACATTCCGTATCGGTAATAATTCTTTTTTGCTCAAAATCCACCATGAGCATTTTACGGGGACGCAAACGTCCGCGTTTGAGGATATTTTTTGCAGGAATATTGAGTACACCGCTTTCAGAAGCAAGCACAATCAAACCGTCTTTTGTAATGGTATAGCGGCAGGGGCGCAGGGCATTTCTGTCAAGACTGGCTCCAAGCTGTTTTCCGTTGGTAAACACAAGAGCCGCAGGACCGTCCCATGCCTCCATAAGAGCTGCATGATATTCATAAAAAGAGCGTTTGCCTTGTCCCATAATATAACTTGCACCAAAAGGTTCCGGCAGCAGCATCATGGTAGTATGACACAAGGAACGCCCGCTTTGACAGAGAACTTCAAAAACAGCATCAAGAGCGGCAGAATCGCTGCCATTGGAAGGAACAAGCGGTTTTAAATACCGGATATCATCACCGTATAAAGGAGAAGCTAAATCAGTTTCACGCATTTTCATATTGAAAAGATTACCGTTCAACGTATTTATTTCACCATTATGAGCAATCATTCTAAAGGGCTGGGCTAAATGCCATGCAGGTGTTGTATTCGTGCTGAAGCGTTCATGAAAAATAGCAAAATGTGTCTTAAAATCGGGGTCTAACAAATCAGCATAAAAATCTGCAATCTTGCCGCCATGAATAAGTCCCTTATAAATAATTGTCTGTGAGGATAAACTGACTATGTGAAAATCATAGGGCGTCAAGGCTGTTTTATTTGCAATTTCATATTCAATATGACGTCTGGCAACAAATAAACGCCGTTCAAGGTCACGGACAGATTGAGCCGTGCCATTTGCCTTTGCCGGAGTATCGGCAAGAAGAACCTGCCGAAAGCACGGTAAATGCCGTCTTATTTCTTCGCTTTCAATACAAGCCGTATTAATAGGCACTGGGCGCCAGGCAAGTACCGTAAAATCATGCTTTGCCAAAACATCCTGCATACGCATTTCAATTTCAGCGTCCAGTTTTCTTGCCTTTGGGAAGAAAACTTGCCCCACAATGAGCTGTTCCGGCATTTGTGCTGATAATTGAGGATATTCCTTTTGCCATACTTTTTTCATAAATGCCTGCGGCATGGCAAATAAAATTCCTGCACCGTCCGGATTGGGAAGTCCCAATCCGGAACCGCCGCGATGTGCCATATTTCCTAATGCCTGTACTGCCTGCAAGACTAAATCATGGCATGGCTGTGCATTTATTTTTGCAATAAAACCAACTCCGCAGGCATCATGCCCAATATGAGGGTTAAATAAACCAGTCTGTTTAAGCATATGTTTTCCTTTACTTTCAGTTTACCAGAGCATTTCATTATATTTGGGCAATACCCATAAACTGTTATCAACAATTTTTTCTAACGTATCTGCCAACGCCCTGCACTGATTCATACGCGGGATTAAATTGTCCTTTGTTGCTTCTGCCCGGACTAATGCCCCGAAAAGGCTGTCAGCTTTTTTATGTTCTTCATCAAGTTCATTCAGAGCAGCATAAAATTCTGAGACAAGTGTTTGTAAATTCTGATAATATATTTTTTCAAAACCTGCAGTCTGCCCGAGCTTTTCCGCCTTGAGAACTAATGCACTGACTTCATCAAGCCAGCGCAGACAAGAAGGTAAAATAAGGCTTCGTCCCATGCTCACCGTCAATTTTACTTCCACATGAATATCGCGAATATAATTTTCCAATAAAATATCCTGACGGGCTAAGAGTTCCCGTTCAGAAAGCACGCCGTTTTGTGTCAGAACATTCATCACAGAACTGTCGCTGTAATGGGCAAGCACACTCACAGAATCTTTATAATTTGGCAAACCGCGGCGTTTAGCTTCTGCCTGCCATTCAGCGCTGTAGCCATTTCCATTGAAAACAACCGGCAAATGTTCTTTGAAGACGGTAACCAACGTTTCATGCACAGCTTCGGTCAAGGTCTTTCCGCTGGCAATGGCAGTTTCAAGCATAAGGGCAATATCAGCCAAAGCATTTGCCATGGCTGTATTTAAGGCAATATTGGCAGGAGCGCAGGAGGCAGAAGAGCCAACAGCCCGAAATTCAAATTTATTCCCGGTAAAGGCAAAAGGACTTGTTCTGTTTCTGTCAGAAACATCTTTTGGAAGTGAAGGCAGACTCGTTACCCCAATTTTAAGCATATCCTGTTTCCAGTCGCCGTTTTCTTCTGTATCGTTAATAATACTGTCAATAACAGAGCTAAGCTGCGCACCAAGAAAAACAGATAAAATTGCCGGCGGAGCTTCATTGGCTCCCAGTCTGTGGTCATTGCCTGCTCCAATGGTTGCAAGACGGAGTAAAACCGCATTTTCATGCACTGCTTTGAGCACTCCTGCCAAAAAAACGAGGAACTGGGCATTATCCATAGGTGTATTGCCCGGATCCAATAAATTATTGCCTTCTGAATCACATAAAGACCAGTTATTGTGCTTGCCGGAACCATTCACGCCGGCAAAAGGTTTTTCATGGAGCAAACAATAAAAACCATGCTTTTCCGCAGTAGTCCGCAAAATTTGCATGGTCAGCATATTATGGTCAATGGCTAAGTTTGCAGGTTCAAAAACAGGGGCTAATTCAAACTGGGCAGGAGCAACTTCATTGTGACGGGTTTTTGCGGGAATACCAAGTTCAAACATCTGTTTTTCCACATCAGCCATAAAGGAAAGCACCCGTTCATTAATGGCACCAAAATAATGGTCTTCCAGTTCCTGCCCTTTGTCAGACATTGCCCCGTAAAGCGTACGCCCGCAAAGTTTGATATCATCACGCAAAGAAACAAAACGCCTGTCTATTAAAAAATATTCCTGCTCAATGCCTACCATAGTATGAACATTGGTTGCCGTGGTATTTCCAAATAAACGCAAAATCCGCAAGGCTTGTTTGGAAACTGCTTCATTGGAACGAAGCAAAGGCGTTTTGCGGTCTAAAGACTCGCCTGTATAGGAAATAAAAATACTCGGTACATACAGGGTTTTGCCGTGGCTGTTTTCCATTAAAAAGACAGGACTAGTGGGATCCCATGCTGTATAGCCCCGTGCTTCAAAGGTGGAACGGATACCGCCGGAAGGAAAGGATGAGGCATCAGGTTCACCCTTTACCAGCATTTTTCCCGAAAATTCATTGAGCAAATTGCCGTCATTATACGCAGAGGAAGGAATAAAAAATGCGTCATGCTTTTCTGCTGTTACCCCGGTCATGGGCTGAAACCAGTGCGTATAGTGGGTTGCATTATTTTCAATAGCCCAGTCTTTCATGGCACTGGCAATAATATCCGCGTCCCCCTCTGCCAGTGAGCCATTCGTTTTAATGACTTTTTCCAAACGCTTATAAACCTGCTTTGGCAAACGTTCCTGCATAATTTTTAAACTGAAAACATTTTTGCCGTATACTTTGGCTGGTGAATACCATTCATGCGCAGGCTCAGATTCAACATGCATTGCCATATCTTTTTTTAGTGCAATTCGTGCATTTTCCATTTCCATACTCCTTTATTTTTTGCAAAAGCAATTTCTTTTTTACTTGTGCAAGAAGTATGCAAAAATTTTTCGAAGGTAAAATTATTTATAATATAATGAAATAATTAAATAATGCTAATATTGTTTATATGTGAGCACAAAATAACTCTTATAAAAATCTTACGTTTTTGTAAGAATAAAATAATATTTTTACCAAAACGTAGGAAAATTATGAATATTGTATCAAAAAAAGAAGGATACAATGATGAATAAACGCAGGCAATGGATATTGTACTTTGGATATAAAAAAACTCCCTAAGAGCAAATCTCTTAAGGAGTTAAAATTTATCGGAAATAATAAATAGATAGGATTGTTGGTGGCGGGGGCAGGATTTGAACCTACGACCTTCGGGTTATGAGCCCGACGAGCTACCAAGCTGCTCCACCCCGCGTCAATGTGTAATGTACTATAGCTATGGCAGGGTGTCCTGTCAAGTTAAATATCATTAAAATATTAAATTATTTTTCACTGCAAAAAATTTATTTCTCAGCTGATGAGCAGACTGCAAAACGACAGCAAGTCTTTTCATACTCTATAATAATTATAGTATGCTAATTACAAATAAAAGTTTTTTATTTACCATAATAGATTTGTCTTTACAGATATATATATATATTACACTCCGAAGAGTTTTAAATCTGGCATGAATTCCACTTTTGGGAATAGACTATGCGTGTTTGGGGAAACGTTTGGGGATAGTTCCCAAAATGCTTGATAGTGATGCTGTCCTCATGCCGTAAGGTTGAAACAGAGAAGGAGAGAGTATGAAAAACTTTTGGCTTTTTGTTGTAATGTTTGTATTTTTGAGCGTAACCGGTGCATTTGCTGAGGAAAACGCTAAGTACCGTGTTGCGGTTTCAGACTTGATTGTCAGTGATTTGGTACCGGCAAAACAGGCTGAAATAGTAAAAAACTCAAGTTTAATTGCTGATATTGAAAATGCAATCCGTAATGGCAGAAAATTTGAATTATTGACCAGACGCGGTTCTGCCTTGGAAGCAATCCGCAAAGAGCAAGAATTTGCAGCCAGTGAATTTGCGGCAGGAGATGCCGCAGCCAGCGGAAACATTGCCAATGCACAGTCTTTGGTTCAAGTGGAAGTATTGCAGTTTAACTTTGGACGTTCTTCTGTAAAAGTTCCTAATTTGCAAAATAAATTTAAAGTAAGCGATCATTGCTCCATTGAACTTTCCGTACAAATTATTGATACAGAACGCGGTGTTGTAACCGGTTCTTTCCCCATTAAAGCATCCTCATCAGCGGGGCAAAGTGTTGCCAATGGCGTTGGGGCTGCAAACCGAAGTATTTTGGACAGTACCTTGGAAAAAGCTGCCGGTTCTTTGGCAAATATGCTTTCTGATACTATTTTCCCTATTATGGTTATTGCAGTAAAAAATCAAGATATTTGGATTAACAGAGGCAATGATTCCGGAATGAAAGTCGGCGAAGTATTTGAAGTTTTTGAGCCGGGTGAATCTCTGATTGACCCTGTAACAGGTGAAGATTTAGGCTCAACCGAAACCCATGTTGCAGACGTGAAAGTAACACGAATTAATCCAAAAGCCAGTATTGTCCAGATGGTGAAGGGCGATCCTGCCGTGATTAGTGCAGGTTATATTTTAAGACGACCGGTAAAATAGGGGTAGTGATGAAAAAAAGTATAAGTTGTCTGTGCATGGTGTTTGCTCTTCTTTTCAGCACTGCTGCCTATGCCGCAGGAGTTCAGGAAAAGACTGTGGAGGCTAAAGGATCAGCTTCTAACAGAGATTTAGCTATTAAAAATGCTCTTATTGAGGCTTTGGGCAAAGTCACAGGTATTTATGTGGACGCTGCACAGATAAATAGTGTAACAACACTTTCTGTTTCTGAAGATACGAAAGAAAATGGTGTATTGACGAGCAAACAAGAGAGTGTTTTGGCAGACAGGCAGCAAAACGATATTGCTTCAAAAGTAAATGGGCACATCAAATCTTATTCTATCATCAATGAACAGGCTTCTGCGATTAATCCCGGTTATGTTGAGGTAACTGTTTCTGCCGTTATCAGTTACTATGAATCAGAAAAGGCTGTGGAAAGAAAAAAAATTGCGGTCATGCCTTTTAGACCTTTATCTGACAATCCCTATGAAGCGCAATTTGTCAGTGAGTTAAATCAAGGCATTGTCAGCTTTTTAACTCAAACAAGAAATTTCGCAATTTTAGACAGGGATTATTTGCAGGAGAAACATCAGGAATTCAATCTTTTGCTTGGCGATGATGTCAAGGGTGAAGAGCGGGCGAGAATAGGAAATACGGTTGGGACAGACTATATTTTAGTTGGTTCCGTGACGAATTTCAGTGCAAATGTCAAAAAAGAAAAAGTGCCTTATGTCAATGAAGAAGTCCTTATGGTAAGGGGCAATGCTTCTATTTCATGGCGCTTAATTAATGCTCCTACCGGTATGATTATGGCATCAAGCGAGCATGATGAAACATTCAAAGAAAGAGTAAATTCCGATACGGATTTTGATTGGATAGCAAAACTGGCAAGACCGGCCGGCGAAAAAATTGGCTCCAAAATCAGTGATATTATCTATCCCATTCTTGTTGTTGCCAATAATAATGGGATCTTAACCATTGCCAGAGGCGGCGACTCCATAAAGGTCGGGCAGCAGTTTAATCTTGTTAAATACGGCAATATTATCAAAGATCCGTATACAAATGAAGCTATCGGGCGTGATGAACTGAAAATTGGACTTGTTGAAATAACTGATGTAACGCCAAAGCTTTCTCATGCAAAAATTCTTCAGTCTGATACGGAAATAACAACGGTCAATACCAGAGAATATATTCTTCGTCCCATTCCTGTCCAAGCAAATGCAAAGAAGAAAGAACCGGTCAAAACAATGAAACCAAAATGGTAAGAGGTATAAAAATGAGAAAAGTTTTTGGAAGTGTAGTTATTGCCGTAAGCTTTATGGGAGGCGTTTTGGTTGCTTCTGCTGAAGAAACGCAGACAGCGCAGGAACCTGCACAAGCTGCTGCACAAAATCAAGCAGTACAGCAGGAATCCGTTGCGCTGAAAAATATTGCGGAAGAAGCCAATTCCGGTGCGGAAGCGCAAGCTCCGGCCAAAAAGCCGGTAAAAGATCCCAGTATTGAATTAACCAATAAAATTAATACATTTATTGCAAAGAAAAATTTGAGAAGTAATGGCAGACAAATTTTTTCCGGTATTGCGATTATCAACCAGCCTATTTCTCATCCCGATTATGCAAAATACCGTGTTTTTGCTTATGAGGAAGCCTATTTAACAGCTTTAACCACATTTTTTAAATCAGTGGCTTTAAGTATTAAAGCAGAAACAGAGCAAAAAGTTTTTAATGACCAAAGCACTAATCGGGCAAAATTTGAAGAAGATCTGAAGGAAGAACAAACGACTTTTTCATCAATTATTGACAAAACATTGGCATTGGCAGGTGCAAAACTTGATGCTGCCTTGAAGGAATACGGTATTGATCCTGCACAGTTTAATGCTGCTCCTGCTGATGAGAAAAAAACAATGCTCAGCAATGCTTTTACACAAAAAACAGTTCAGCGCTTTTCCAAAAGCTTAGGCGGTGTTACTACCTTACAGACCTTCTTTGAAAATAATGAAGAGGGAACAGGCGCAGTCGGGGTCATTATTGCGTATTCTCCAAAGATTGAAAGTGTAGCGGAAGCATTGAAAACTGGCAGAAAACCAGCCATTGACAAAACAGGTAAACCGCTTACGGAGCTGCTTCCTATGGAAGATTCCGAAAAACTTTCAACGATGCTTGGCACCCGTTTACTTATCGATGAAAATGGTCCGGTTATTGTTGCTTTCGGGCAATGGGCTAATTCTTCTGTCAGCGAAGATCCTGCCATTCGTGCCGAATACAGAAATGCAGCCTTTGAACAGGCAAGCGCCATGGCATATAAGGAAGTTTCCGCATTTTTAAATCAAAGCTGTACCAATGAAATTGAAACAGAGCGCTCAAAAATTCTTAACGAATTTGCCGTCAAAGAAGGAAAAACCGGTATGATTACCGAGCAAAAAGAAAAGGAAATTATTGATAAAGTTTTCAGACAGGCTCAGGCTCATACCAGTTCTTACCTGCAAGGCGCTCAAACACTGACTCAATGGATTTATCAAAGTCCCGAAGGGCATGAAATGGTCGGCGTTGTGGTCAGCTATAGTTTTGACAATATCATGCAGGCTAAGGCAATGTTTGATAAAGAGCCAAGCAGCGCAGGTTCGGCAGAAACAAAAAAAGAATATGATCCTTCCTATAAAGAAGGCGCTGTTACTATGGATTTAGATACATTTTAATATATGCGGGCATATTTTCTGCCTGCCTATATAAAGGGAGATATGATGAAATTAAAATTATTTGTTTTACTGGGGTTGATTGTCAGTCTGTCTGCCTGTGCAGGAAAAAGCGACAGTTTGGGCCTAGTGGATAATGAACAGACAAAAACCTATGCGGAAGCCTATGCTCCGGCTCGTACAGCGTTGATGGAAGGCAATATTGCGGTTTTGCTTGAAAAAATAGACCGGCAATATGTTACGGAAGACGGGGATAAAATGTCCCGCGATGACATTATTGATGAGTTGGTAAAAAAGAATAGTGAACTTTCCATTATTGAACGCGGCTTGCTCATGCTCAACTCTGGAAATTTTGAAAAAGCATTATTATATTTTGATGCTGCCGAAATTAAAATGGAGCAAACCGAAGCAGAAAGCGGCATGTATAAATTTGGTTCCACTGTTGCCAAAGGCGGAATTGCAAGTCTTTTAGGCGCGGAAGAAATCAATGACTATGCTATGCGCGGTTATGAAAAAGTTATGCTTTATAACTATAAAGCTCTTTGTTACATGCTGTTAGGCGACAGAAAGGCGTATAACGTAACCAGACGTGCTATTGATAAACAGCAGGAAGAATGGGAAAAATTCAAAGAACTGCTGGCAAAGTTTGAAGAAAAAAAGGCAGAACAAACTGATGAAACAAAAAATATAGCCAGTCAAATCGATGTAGATACCCGTGATGATGAAATAAAGAAAAAAGCGGCGCTTGTTCCCAATGCGTATGTCAACCCCTTTGGCGATTATATGAATGCCCTGCTTATGGAGCTTGACAGTCTTGACGATAAAAGCATACGCGATAACTCCGTTATAGCATATAAAAAAGTTTTGGAAAATAATAAGGATTGTACCACTGCCACCGCTGCAATTAAAGAAGTTCGCAAAGGGCTTCCCCGCGGAAAAAAATTGGTACATATTCTGTTAGCCGACGGTTTTTCTCCTGAACGCAAAGAAAGCACGCAAGGCTTTCAAATTGATCAACTCAAAGCTGTGGTCAATTTTGCAACTGCAACACCTATTCCCAGTAATGTCTTGGGTGCAAGGGTATCCTATGCAGGCACAAAGCAAAATTTCTCCTCTTTGAGTAAAATGGAATCCATTATTTTAAGAGATGATCAAGACCGTTTGCCCTTTAGAACAGCAATGGTTACTTTAGCTTTACTGCGTTCCGGTGCAGCAAGTGCATTTTTGGGTGATTTAGGCGTCGGACTTGTTGCAAAAATGCAAAGACCGGATACGCGTTCATGGCTTACCCTGCCTAATAAAGTGATTGTTGCCCGTCTTTATGTTCCTAATGCGACAAAACAGCTGACCATTGAAACCTTTGACGCCAATAAACAAACTATGGCAAAAACTTCCGTTGCCATAGCCGATAAAGGTCCGACTGTTGTCTATGCTGTAAGCTATGATAAACAACTGAGTGCATTTGCCAATAAAAACTCATGGATTATCAATAAATAAAAGGAAAAATCATGAAAATAAAAATGCTTGCTGCTGTGCTGGCTCTTTTTGCCATAACTGCTTGTACAGCAAATAAATCTCAGGAAGCGGAAGTTCCTGCTCCCATTGTTCTTGAAGACAGAAGCCATCCGCAAATTGCCATTGTATACGGCAGTGAGGCAGAATACCATGTTGTCAAGATTATGGATAAGCAGATGGATTTAACGGGAAATCTTCCCCGTGTTGTCGTGCGGTTAAAAAATACCGTTTCCAGTAAAGTTCCCTTTGAATATCAATGCATATGGGAAGATGAATTTGGTGCACCTCTCATCACAAGCTCTGCTTGGCAGCGGGTAACGCTGCCCCAAAACGGTGAAAAAGTCATTGTTGATATGGGTAAGTCCGTCAAAGCGAAAAAGGTAACCATGCATGTACGCTTCCTTGTAGACGTTCCTATTTGGGTTCCTACTCCGGATCCTGCAACAATGTCGAACCAACCCTTATAAACCATGAGGAGAACCTATATGAAAAAATTGAGTGTGTTATCTCTCGCTTTTGCTTTTGTGCTCTTAACCGGCGCTTGTACCCCGCAGCCAAGCTATAACTCTTCAAGCACGGCACCAGCCTATCAGGGAAGAAATACGTCTATTTCCATCGTTGATTCTTCTGAAAGAATTAAATTGGATACCAAGATAACGCTTTCCGATATTATTGCGTTTGCTGAAAACTTGACTAATAAAATGCTTCAATCTCCTGCTTTTGCCAACAAAAAGCGTTTACCGCGCATTGTTGTTGCCGATATTCGTCAAAATACCCATGATGAAAATTTAAGAGTACAGGATATTCATGACAGAATTATTGAAGTACTTTTTAATTCCGGTCAGGTTCGGGTAGTGGACAGCAGCGCTACAGGTTTTGACTATATTATGCAGTCTGAAATAACAGATATTGTCACCCGCGCCCCCGACGGTCAAAAGCTTGTGGATTACACTATGAAAATCAAATTATTTGATATCAACGGTGAGCTGAAAGGACAATGGTCTGATGACTTGTCACTGTTTAAAAACAGGTAAGATATCTTTTCGTTAATCCATTGCGGGTTATGAAAAAACAGTTCTTTTCATACTGTGCTTGATAAATAAAAGAGTACCGCAAGCAACAGCCCATAGGTAAATTCATTGTAACTATTTGTTTTACAGGAGATTTGCTGTGGGCTGTTTATTTTTAAGCCGCTTGTTCAATAAATAACAGAACACTGCATGTAAAAATGCATTATTTTTGCCAGCATCTATGCATAACTGCGGAAAATGCATGCATAGAATGCATGTATTAAATAAATAATAATGCAGGAAAAAATCAGGGCTCTTTTTATGTTAATTTTTTATTGAATGTATATGGTATATAAAATCAATGATATAAATGAGTTATGAATAGTTTTATGCGCTTGTGCCATATTTCATTTATGGATTTAATAAAAAAAATTGAAACAGTATATTGACGGAAAAAAAATGCTGTGCAACCGTAAAGGCAAGCAAGAAAAATGCTTACTATTTGAAATTTTTATGTTTCTTATAAAACATAAAAAACGGCAATGAAACCTTTGCAAAGTTTTTTTCTGCAATGAAAATGCAAAGCAACAAGGTTAACAATCTAAAATAGGAGCAAATCCATGACACAAGAACGTATTACCACTTTATTAACAGAAAACCGCAGTTATTTACCGCCTGAACATGGTAAGTCCAGTGCATGGATTAGTGGTACAGAAGAAGCAAGGGCTATTTGTCAGCGGGCTCTTGAGGATCCCGATGATTTTTGGGCTGCACGCGCCACACAGCTTATTCATTGGTATAAACGCTGGGACAAGGTTTTGGAAGCAGACGAAGCAAAGCATAAATACCGCTGGTTTACCAATGCAAAATTGAATGCTTCTTTCAACTGTATCGACAGGCATATTATTTCCGGCAGACGCAACAAAGCTGCCCTTATCTGGCAAGGGGAACGGGAAATGGATGTGCGCTGTTTTACCTATCAAATGCTCTATACGGAGGTTTGCCGTGTTGCCCATGCGCTCAATTCCCTGCATGTCAAAAAGGGGGACAGGGTAGCACTGTATATGCCCATGATTCCGGAACTTGTGATATCCATGCTTGCTTGTGCAAGAATCGGGGCAATTCATACAGCGATTTTTTCCGGCTATGCGGAAGGCGGCGTACGCAGCCGTATTCAAGATTCCAAGGCAAAAGTGGTTATCACGGCTGACGGAGTTATCCGTGCCGGTTCTGTCAAGCCTCTCAAAGCAAATTTAGATCCTATTTTGGAAAAATGTCCTTCTGTTGCCCATGTTTTGGTTGTACAGCATGCTAATGTGCCTGATGTGCATATGGTGAAAAACCGTGATATCTGGTGGCATGATTTAGTGGAAGATTTTACGTTGGACGTTGATTTTCCCTGCGTTCCCATGGACGCAAACGACCCTCTTTTCCTTTTGCATACAAGCGGCAGTACAGGTAAACCCTCCGGTATTATCCATTCAACAGGCGGATATTTAACCTATGCTGCCCATACTTCGCAATGGATTTTTGATATGCGTGATGATGACGTGTATTGGTGCACGGCTGATATGGGCTGGATTACCGGGCATACCTATGGCGTCTATGGACCGCTTTGTCTTGGTGCCACAACATTGATGTTTGAAGGTGTCCCCACCTATCCGAAACCTGACCGTTACTGGCGTATTGTTGAAAAGTTCCGCGTGAATATTCTATATACGGCACCAACAGTTATCCGTTCGCTCATGCGCATGGGTGACGCATGGCCGGAACGCTATGATTTGCGTACGCTGCGTGTTCTCGGTTCTGTTGGTGAGCCTATCAATCCAGAAGCGTGGGAATGGTTCCATAACGTGATTGGTGCAGGCGAACTTCCCATTGTGGATACATGGTGGCAAACAGAAGCAGGCGGGGCAATGATCAGTCCCTTCCCGTATGCTTCAAAATTAAAACCCGGTTCTGCCTCTTTCCCCCTGCCCGGTATTGATGCTGTTGTTATGGGAGATGCAAAAAAAGACGGGGAAGATGTCAGCCATGAAAATACAAAGGCAGGGCATTTGGTAATCCGCAAGCCTTGGCCGGGTATGATGATTGGCGTCTATAATGATGAAGAAAAATATCAAAGTTATTTCAAACGCTTTGGGTATTTTGACTCCGGTGACGGTGCAGAAATTGACGAAGACGGTTATTTCTGGATTTTGGGACGTATGGACGATAATATCAATGTTTCCGGTCACCGCTTATCCACTGCGGAAATTGAAGCAGTGCTGACGGCAAATCACTATGTTGCAGAAGCGGCCGTTGTTTCCATGCCCCATGAAATCAAAGGAGAGGCGATTTATACCTATGTTGTTTTAAAAGATGACGTGGAATGGACTGACGATATCAGAAAACTGTTGAAAGATTCTATCCGTAAAAGCATTGGTGCGCTTGCCGCTCCTGAATATATACAGTTTGTGGACAGTATGCCCAAAACGCAGTCCGGCAAGATTATCCGCAGAATGCTCCGCAAAATTGCAAGTAATGTATATGATGATATCGGTGATACCACAGCTCTTGCAAAACCGGAAGTAATTGATGAAATTATTTACGGGCATAAAAATGTGCTTGAGGGCAAACCGGAAACTGCAAAACGCAGTGATATGCCGGAAAGTGAAGAAACAGCAGAAGAAAAATAACATTTTTCCATGACCATCAAAAAGGACTGTCTGACAGTCCTTTTTTTGTCATACTATTTGGGGGAGAGACAGCAGTCCAAGCTTCTCTTCTCCATAAATGTTTATTCGGTTTAATCGTGTTGCAGTTTTTCCAGATTTTCCCCATAAAGTCGGTGCAAGGTCATGTTTTCAAAAGGCGCTGCCCCTAAATGGGTATAAAAATCCCATGCATTTGTATTCCAGTCAAGGCAAAGCCATTCCATACGGGCATAGTTTCGCTCTTTGCAAATGTGTGCAAGAAAGTGCATGATTTGTTTTCCTATGCCTTGTTTTCTGTATTCTTCTTCAATATAAAAAGCGTCGATATACAGGCTCGTCTGCCCGATAAAGGCAGAACTGTGCCTGCAAAAATAAGCAAAAGCAATAGGCATATTGTCATCAAAAGCCAGGACAGCTTCTCCGTCTCTATTGTACAAAAGTGTTGTCATCTTTTCAGGGCTTACGGTTATGCTGGAGGACATTTTTTGAAATTCACCCAGTTTATGCATAAAATCAACGATTAATGGTGCGTCATTTTCAGTGGCAAGGCGTAAAGTAATCATGATATTTCCTTTAGTATTTTAAAAATATTATTCATTATTGCGGGGAAGAACGGAGTATTGCTGCTAAAATTGTAAGGGCATGCGAAAGTTCTTCTTTTTTTTCGATACCGCAAATGGCAAGGCGTACTGCATGCTTGGCAGGCGGAGAATGGAGAGAAAACTGTGTGCAGTCAGCAACAAGGACGCCGTGTTCTTTTGCTGTTTTCGTAAAACTTTCATTTGTCCATGGTGGAGGAAGACTGAGCCATGCATAAAAGCCCGTGCTCCGTGTTTCCAGAGAAAAACCGTCTAAAATACGTCTGGTAAGGACGTTTCGTGCGGCAGCTTCTTCCTTTTTTGCCCAAAGGCTTTTTTCTGCAATGCCGCTTTCTATCCAATAGCTTGCAATTTCTGCCATAAGCGGAACAGCCATGGAAATACTGTAGCCAATACTTTGTTCAATGGTTTGAATATACTCATCGGGACTGGTAAGATAAGCAATGCGAAGTCCTCCGCTGATAGCCTCGCTTGTGGAGGCAATAAAAAATGTCCGCTCGGGGCAAAGACCGGCAAAGGGAGGAAGTTTTTGCTCAAGGGAAAGGGCGTAGACATCGTCTTCAATGATTTTTACATCGTATTTTCTGCAAATTTCAACAATCGCAAGACGTCTGAACTCCGGAAGCTGAGTCAAGGTTGGATTTTGGCAGGAAGGCATAAGGTATAGTCCTTTGATATCGCCATTTTTGCAGGCTAACTCAAAATTCTCGGGAATAATGCCGGATTCATCTGTTTTTATGGGGCAAAGCTGCAGGGAAAGACGCTGGCATAATTCTTTTAACAGCGGATAGGTAATGGTTTCGGCTGCAATTTTATCTCCTGCTCGGAATAAGCCAATTAAAAGGGAGAGCAAAGCATGCTGTGCTCCTGCACAAACAAGGATATTCTCTTCGGAAACAGGGACGCCAAATTTTTTTGTCCACATTGCACCTGCTTTTCTGTGACGAAGCATACCCCTTGGTTCATGGTATTTGAGAAGCTCTTTATCCTGCGTATCAATATGAGTTAACGCGTCTTCCAAAGACGGGTTTAAAAATTCAAAAGGCGAAATAAAGCTTAAATCATAATATTTTTTTTGTTCGGTGACAATGTCAATATTATTTGAGGGATGAGAAATAACGGTGCCGCGTCCTATGACAGCGGAAATAAGAGAATGTTTCTGCGCTTCTTTATATGCTCGTGTGACCGTTCCGAGACTGAGAGAAAGTTCTTCGGCAAGCTGCCTTTGGGTGGGCAAACGTGAACCCATTTCTATCGTGTCATTTTCAATCCCTTTTTGCAGCGCTTTGATAAAATTAAGATAAAAAGGAAGATGAGGGTTTTCCTTTATTTCATTTTTAATAATTGTCATACTATTCATACTGATAGAGTAGTACAATTTTTAAAGTACTGTCAAGAATTTTTAAACAGTAATAATTATAACTTATTGAATTATAATATTAATTTTTTATAAATTGTATCAGTTTGAAATATGATTGTATCAACAGCAATAGTTTTTGTCTCATGAAAAAAGAAAGAGATAAAACTTTTTTCATTATTTTCATAGTATCGATAAAAATTATCCCAAAAAATTAACTCATGAGGTGAAATATGAGCAAAGAGGTTTTAAAAGGCGGCCTAGCACAAATGTTGAAAGGCGGCGTTATTATGGACGTGACAAACGAAGAACAGGCGGTAATCGCGCAGGAAGCCGGAGCATGTGCTGTTATGGCGCTTGAGCGTGTTCCCTCTGATATTCGTAAAGAGGGGGGAGTTGCCCGTATGGCGGATCCAAGTCTTGTGAAACGGATTATGGATTGTGTAAGTATCCCTGTTATGGCAAAGGTTCGCATTGGGCATAATACGGAAGCAAGAATTTTAGAAGAATTAGGCGTTGATTATATTGATGAAAGCGAAGTACTAACACCTGCTGATGACAGGTTTCATATCAACAAAAAAAACTTTACAGTTCCTTTTGTCTGCGGAGCAAGAAATTTGGGAGAAGCTTTGCGAAGAATTGCTGAGGGAGCCTGTATGATAAGAACAAAGGGAGAACCCGGAACAGGCAATGTTATTGAAGCTGTCCGCCACATTCGTATGGTTAATGAGGAAATTCGGGCTTTGTGTGCCTTGCAGGATGATGAAGTGGTGTATTTTTGCAAAGAGCATGCTATTCCTTTGCATTTAGGTTTGGAAACCCGCAGGGAAGGCAGGCTGCCTGTTGTTAATTTTGCTGCGGGGGGTATTGCAACGCCTGCCGATGCTGCTTTTATGATGGAATTAGGCTGTGACGGGGTCTTTGTGGGTTCGGGCATTTTTAAGTCTTCTGACCCTGCCCGACAGGCAAAAGCCATTGTTGAAGCCGTTACCCATTATAACGATGCCAAGAAGCTGCTTGAAATTTCTCAAGGGCTTGGAACGCCTATGCTGGGTATTGAAATTTCAGCGATTGCGCCACATGACCGCATGCAGGAACGGGGCTGGTAAAATTTGGAGTTTTGTATGTTAACGCATTTATCTTCAATACATTTTCAGCAAGCCATACAGACTGTAGAAAATACTCCCAAGCAAGAGCAAGTGCGCATAGGCGTGCTTGCCCTGCAGGGAGCATTTTTAGAGCACTGTCTCGCCCTGTATGCTGCGGGGGCAAAGCCGGTGGAATTGCGCTCTTTGCAAGATATGGAAAATTTACATGGTCTTTGCCTTCCCGGAGGAGAAAGCACAGTTATGGCAAAGCTGCTTGTACAAAATGCCATGCTTCAAAAATTAAAATGTCTTATCACTATGGGGATGCCTGTTTTTGCAACCTGTGCAGGACTGATTTTATTGAGCAGGAAAATTATTGGTTTTGAAAATCAAGTTTGTTTAAACTGTTTGGATGTTGCTGTGAGCCGTAATGCTTTTGGTCGGCAAAAGGAAAGTTTTGTTGAAAACCTTGAAATAACGTGTCCGATTTTCTCTGAACAAGATAGGGAGGAGCATTGCAATTTTCCTGCTGTCTTTATTCGTGCACCGCAAATCATGCAGATTGGCAAAAACGTAAAAATTTTAGCTCGGCGTAAAGATCAAATTTTGGCAGTACAGGAAAAAAATATGGTGGCAACAGCGTTTCATCCGGAACTGACGGAAAATTTGCTTTTTCATACATGGCTGTATAAAAAAGCACAGGAATATAAAAAACTATTTTAAGGCACTGCTGAAATTTTCCAATAATTCCATTGCCTGCAGCCGCAGTTCTTTGCTGTAATTCCCATTTTCGAGAAGAAGCTGGATATAGCTTGCAAGGGGGCGGAAAAGCGGTGGAAATTCCCTCCATGTGTTTGGGGCAAGAATGGCATTTGTTTTTTCTGTGATGAGAAGCTGCTTTATCATGGAAAGATAGGCTTTTTGCATGGGAGGTATAAGCTGGGGCAATGCAGAAAATAAGCCGGCTTTACTTTTTTCGTAAGAGGCTTGATAACGCTCATTTTTATCGGATAGCATATATAAAAAGAAATAACGCCAAAAATCAGCTTGTTTGGAATGATAAGGTTTATCCCCGAAAACAGCTTCCAGTTCGTAGAGTCCAAGGGCATTACGGCCGGTCTTAAAAAGTGTTATGCCGGGAATGCGGGGAAGTTGTTTTTGTAATAATAAACTGTGTACCAGTGTAGCTATTCTGTGAGGAATAAATGCTCTGCGGCAAAATTGTTCTTTTTTTGTGCATTGCCAGCAGCCGGAACAGGAAAGACTGGAGCGGATAACATAATGGTGAGGGGGGTAAGGGGCGGTTTCCCATGGATGAACGGGTCCAAGGGATAAATTAAGCGTGGGTACATTGGCAAAGCTTGCAGCATGCATAGGACCGGTATCGGGGCAAATAAACAATTGCAGGCTTTCTATAAATTGTATGAGTTCCACTATTGAAAGAGAGCCCGGAATAACCCCATGGGGCATTTGAGCCTTTTTTGCAGCAGCGTAAGCAATTCTTTGTTCCTCTTTGCTTGGACCGCTGATAAAAATGGGATTATATCCTTTTTTATTGAGCTGCAAAGCTAAATCAGCCCAAAAATCAATACTTGGGCGTTTTGCCTCTTCACTTGCCCCCACAAACAAACCAATTTTGCCGTTTTGTTTTCCTTGCGGAACAGCCCATTTGGCAGCTTGGATAATGTGAGGCCGGATATGGTCAAGAGCATTTAAATCAGCCCAATGCAAGCGGTTATAATGGTTATTATGGGTAAGGGAAGCTCTGTATAATTGCCATTTTCCAAAAATTTGTCTGCAGGAATTTTTTTCTTCCAAACCATACAAACATTTTTTTTCAAGGCTTGCAGTGAGTTTTGCCGTGTCTTCTCTATGGCTTAAATTAATAATAGTATCATAAGAAAATTTTTTGAGATATGCCATTTCCCGGGTAGGAATATACGTAACCTGCGGGGAAATACGCAGCAGCTCCTTATAAAATTTTTCCTCCGCCAAAACAAAAATTTCTTTATTATCTTGTTTTTTGAGCCAGTTAAAAAGAGGAAAGGTCATGACTAAATCACCCAGACGCTGGGCCTGAATAATAAGATTTTTCACATTATTTTGCTCAATCATTTTGCCCGGCCTTGATTAAACGTTCCACTTGCCTGCATATGCCTAAAAGCATATCCATTTCATGTCTGCGTATCTCTTTTCTGTCTAAAAAACGTGCCATGGGTAAAAAGAAATAATCAGGATTGCTTTCCTGTATAACATCAATTTTTGTCAGAACTTGTTTTAATTTTTCGTGTAAGAGTGTCCGTTCTTCGCTGGTAATCCTGCGTGAAATGGCGCCTTTGTCCTTTTGGCGCATTTTATGTTTTTCCGGTGTCAACTGGTAAATTTCATACAAAATAAGAAGAACTGCCTGCGCTAAATTGAGAGATGCACAAGCGGGTGAAGCGGGAATAGTCACAAGTCTGTGGCAATATTCCAAATGGTGATTTTCAAGCCCTCTGTCTTCCGGACCAAAAAGCAGTGCAACCTGTTCGCCTTTTTGCAGATATTGGATAATTTCTTTTGCACATTCTTTCGGAGTTTGGGTTTCACGTCGGACGCCCCCGACCCTTGCACTTGTTCCTACACAAAAAACACAGTCTTTTATGGCATCCTGTACGGTATCAAAAACCTGCACCTTTTCAAGCAGTTTGATACCTTGCTTCGTGGCAAGGGGACTTGCTTTTTCTAAATCCCACATTTCCGGTTTGACCAAAGAAAGAGGGGCAGAGCCAAAATTGGCAGAAGCACGTGCCGCTGAACCAATATTTTCAGGAAAACGTGTTTCAACAAGAATAAGATGCAAAAAGTCAAACATGGCTAAAGTGCTTCAAAAATTGTGCGTGCAGTGTAAAAGACTAAATAAATGCCAAGACTGAATTTTAACAAAATTCCTAAAAATTTACCCATCACTACGGCGCTGGCAACTTTGCCTGCTTCTTCCGTTTCTTTATGAGAGATAAATTTTTCCGCTAAAAAAGAGCCCAGAAAGGCACCGAGCAATGTTCCAAAAATTGCCCCCAAACCCAAAAGAAAGGGCATACCGATAATACCGCCTGCAATAGCTCCGATTATTCCAAAGACATTGGAAGAAGCAGAGGCATTGGCTTTTTTTCCATGAAGTATTTGCAAATAAAATTCGGCAACTTCCCCTGCTATGAGTAAGACAAAGAATAAAAGCCAGTAGAAAAAGGTATACGTACCGTCCGGAACAATAAAGGCGCTGATAATAATTAAAACCGCTGCAATCCAGTTTCCGGGCAGAGAAATAAAATTTAAAAATATCAGTAAAAAAAGAATAATAACAAAAATAGTTGTAAGAATACTTGAAAACATAAAAAGCCTTTGCAAGAAGATATAAATAGTATAGTGAGAGCCTGTTTTTTTTGCAAGGATTAACTTTGCAGTTTTTTCTTGAGATTTATAGTTTTTATTGGTAGAGAAGAATGTCGTATTTATATATCTTATTGAAGTACATATCTTATCTGGGGAGCTTTATATGCTGATACAAGGGATTGGTTCTGTTTTGCTGCTTATCGGATCAAATATTTTTATGACGCTTGCATGGTACGGGCATTTAAAAATGCGGACTGAGTTTACATGGTTTGCTTCGCTGCCCTTAATCGGCGTTATTATTTTTAGCTGGGCTATTGCATTTTTTGAGTATTGTCTGCAAGTGCCTGCCAATAAAATAGGTTTTGCAGAAAATGGCGGACCGTTTGATATCATGCAATTAAAAATTATTCAGGAAGTGATTACCTTGACCGTGTTTACAGTTTTTTCGGTCATTGCTTTTAAAACGCAATTGCGCTGGAATCACCTCGCTTCTTTTTTCTGTATTATTCTGGCTGTGTATTTTGTGTTTAAAAAATAAACTGCCTGTCCGTTTTTTTTATCTTAAAAACGCGTCAATAAGTACCACCCGCTTAGCGGGTGTGTTTTATGTTAAAGCGTACAATAAAAAAGACACCCCATACGAAATGGAGTGTCTTTTTTATTCTGTAAATACTCACTATTTTACAGTCAGCAGCAAAAATCCTTTTTTACCGCATTTAATAGTATATTCACCTTTGGAAAGCGGGGCATAAGGATCAGTGTATTTTTCATCATTGACAGAGAGAGCATTGGAAAGAACAAGGCGTTTTGCTTCACTTTTGGATTTGATAAGTCCGCTTGCAGCTAAGAAATTAATAGGCATACTTTCATCGCCTTCGGCACATTCAAATTTTGGAGCGTCTTCCGGTACGCCGCCTTTGGCAAAAACAGCGTTAAAGCCTTGTCTTGCCTCTTCTGCTTTTTCTTTGCCGTGATAGCGTTCAACGATTTCAAAGGCAAGTTCTTCCTTCACTGTTTTCGGATGACGTTTACCTTGTTCCACATCTTGTTTCATTTGGGCAATTTCTTCCAAGGTTTTGCCGGAGATAAGCTCATAATAACGCCACATAAGCTCATCAGAAATACTCATGGCTTTGCCGAACTGGTCTTTTGCTTCTTCCGCAATACCAATATAGTTGCCATAGGATTTTGACATTTTTCTCACACCGTCAAGACCTTCCAAAAGGGGAACAGTGATAATGCATTGGGGTTCCTGTCCATAATGGCTTTGCAGTGTACGTCCCATAAGCAAGTTAAAGGTCTGGTCTGTTCCGCCCATTTCAACATCCGTTTTGAGTGCAACAGAGTCATATGCCTGTGCAAGAGGATAGAAAAATTCATGGATAGAAATAGGGCGTTCTTCTTTATAACGTTTGGCAAAGTCGTCACGTTCCAGCATACGGGCAACAGTGCAGCAGCTCATAAGCCGCAGCATATCGGCAGCACTCAGTTTATTAAACCATGTGGAGTTGAATGCAACCGTTGTTTTTTCCGGGTCTAAAATTTTGAAAATTTGTTCTTTATAGGTATTGGCATTGGCAATAACCTGTTCTTCCGTCAGCGGCGGACGTGTTTCGGAACGACCGGAAGGATCGCCAATTCTGCCTGTAAAGTCACCAATCAAAAAGGTGACATTATGTCCAAGTTCTTGAAAATGGCGCATTTTATGGATAACAACCGTATGCCCCAAATGAAGGTCAGGGGCGGTCGGGTCAAAACCGACTTTGATATTCAAGGGGTTATTGCGGGCAAGTTTTTTGCGTAAATCTTCTTCACTGACTAAATCGACAATACCGCGGCGGATAATTTTAATTTGTTCATCAACACTTTTAAACGTTGAACTCATGCATACACCTCAAAATTTTTTTGCAGAAAAAAAGTATAGTCATTTTTTATGCAAATTACAAGTAAAATGATAAAAGTGCTTTTTGAACTTCTTTTAACAATACTATTCCATGGGAGGGAGTTTTTTTAGGAAATAGTATATTTTCCCGGACCCGGCAAAATAAAGCCGCGTTCCCGCAGTCTTTTCCAAAACCACCGTGTATCACTGACAAGCAGGGCTATTTTGTGTTCGGCACTTTGGACGCAAATGCTGTCACCCATAAGTACTTCATGGGAGTCCTGACCGTCAACGGTAATAAAGGTTTCCCTGTCATCAAGTGAGGTGATTCGGATAGTGCTTTCCTTAGGCATGACAAGAGGGGAAAAGGAGCCTGCAAAGGGGCTGATAGGAGTCAAGATATGGGCGTCAAGGGTAGGAAAGGTGAGCGGTCCGTGGGCAGAAGCCGTATATGCCGTTGTGCCGAGCGGTGAGGAGCAAATAAGCCCGTCACAGTGTAAATCCGTTATAAAAATATCATCAACACGCAGTTTAATAAAAATAGATTTTGCCATAGCACCGCGGGAAATAACAACATCATTCATGGCAATGCCGGAACGGATAACGGCAGTATTTCTGATATGCTCAAAATGCAAAGGGGTGACTTTTTGAACCTTATATTCGCCGGCAAGAAGTTTTGCAAAACATTCCTGCCAATTCTCAGGAGAAATATCTGCCAAAAAACCCACTTTCCCGAAGTTTATGCCGATAAGGGGCAGGGGATTTGTATACATGCGGCGTGAAACGCCGAGAATAGTACCGTCACCGCCGAGAATAACGGCAATATCGTGGCTTTTGGTATGTTCCAATAATTGTTCTTCAGGAAGAAAAGCAGGAATTATCGTTGCAATGCGTTTGTTCTCTTCCAGCCATGTTTTGATGATTTTTGCCAGCTGAAAAGCCTGCTCATTTTTTTCTTTTACAATGAGTAAAAAAGAACCGCAGGCATAGGAGGCATTTCCATTTGGAATGTTCATAAGTATTTTTCATAAAAGCCCTTCTCCGAAATACGGAGAAGAGGTAAGGCGTTATTCAAAATCATCAGCTTCCTGCATGGAGTCATGAACAGCGTCCATGAAAATTTCATAGGCGACACGTTCAATAATGATTTCCGGTTCGTATTCAAAAATTTCAGCAGGCAAGTCTTCACTATCCCCTGTTTTTTCAAGAATTTCATCAAATTTTGTTGTATATTCATTGATAAGTCTGGCAACTTCCGTGACAATGGGATTATCGGGTTCAACAGAAGAATCAACATCTTCATCTGTGTCGAATTTATCTTCGAATTCATCTAATGCCTTAGTAATTTCTTCTTCTGTCAAATTCATAAATTCCGGGGTAGTTTTGATTGATTTCATATTTTTTCCTTTTTCGTGCAAATAAGCCGTGATGTGTTTTATGTAGCAATTTTATCTTGAAAAGTATAGTGGAAAGTTTTATACTTTTCTTATGAAATATTATCCGCTCTTTTTAGATATTACAAGATATAAATGTTTGGTTTTGGGGGCAGGCGGTGTTGCAAGAAGAAAAATTGCAACGCTTTTAAAAGCGCATGCCCATGAAATTATTGTTATCGACCCCTATTGCACACAGGAAGTTTTTAACAAGGCTTTTTGGGAAGAATATGACTGCGAGCCTGCCGTGACATATCTTCAGCGGGATTTTGTAAGTAACGACTTGGAGGATATCCGTTTGGCTTTTGCCTGTACCGCATCATCGGAAGTAAATGGAAATTTTGTAAAAATTTGCGAAGAAAAAAATATTTTTTGTAATGTGATTGAAGAGCCGGAGCGCGGTCATTTCATTGTTCCCGCACATCTGGACTATGAAAATCTTGTTATTGCCCTGTCCAGTTCCGGGGTAAGTCCTGCATTTACAAAAGCGCTGAAAGATGATTTAAACAACTGGATAGCGAAAAGCTATGTGCCTTTTTTGCGGCTCATAAAAATCCTTCGTCCTCTTATTTTAAAAAATGTGGAGGAGCATAAAAGACCGCAAATTTTTCGGGCACTGGTGGAAAAATCTTTTCGGGAAGAGATAATGGCTATTATTGAATTAAAAAAATTTCATGAACTGCATAGAAAACTGGCTCAGGTTCTGCCTGAAAGTGTTGTTTCTAAAATTGATGATAATGAAATTTTTAAGCTTAAGAAAAAATAAAAGGAATAAAAAGGATAGAATATGTTAGTTACGCTTTCGCTTTCCTCACTTTTTTTATGTGCGGCGGCAACATTTTTGTTCTATGTGGGAATTATTGGCAAGCACCCGCAGTCACTGCAAAAAAAAGCAATTTGCTGTTTGGCTGTTTGCTTTGTACTGCTTTCGTTTTTGTTATGCGTCAACTTTATTCGTGACATGGATATTTTTGCTTTGCGTTCGTGGTATTTGATCCCGCTTTGCTGGTTTCTTTTGCTTATTTCTTTTTTGGTTTATTACAAGCTGCGCTATACAACAGTTTTTGTGTTTGCCGCTCCCCTTTGCTTTATTCTCCTTTTATCTGCTCTTATTTTCCTGCATCAGGAAAAACCCATGGAGCATTTAGTCATAGGACCCTTTTTGCTTGTACACTTATTTCTCATTTTTGCAGGTATTGGCATTATGGGGGTTTCGGCAGGGGCCGGCTGCCTTTTCCTTTGGCAGGAAAATATGCTGAAAAATAAAACAAAGCTTGTGAATTTGCCGAAAAATATTCCTTCTCTCGGGGCACTTGATAAAACCATTCATCTTGCTACCCGTATCGGTTTTCCTCTGTATGCCATCGGGCTTTTGTTTGGTTTTATTTGGGCATTTATGGCATGGGGACATTTCTTCAGCTTTGATCCCAAAGAAATTATCTCCCTGCTCATTCTTGCTCTTTATGGATTTTTATTTTATGAAAGAGAAGTTCGTGGTACAAATGGACGCAAAACTGCGAAGCTTGCCTTGATTGTTTTTGCAGTAACACTGTTTTCGCTTTTTGTCGTGAATGTGTTTTTGCCCACGCACCACGGATTTTAATGCTTTAAATATCAGTTTATCATATATAAGGTTTTTAGTATAGTTTATGTCAGTTATTCATCTTATAGGGTTAAATCACCGCACTGCTCAGGTTGAAATACGGGAAAAGTTTGCGTTAACAGAATTTACAAGTCCTGAGAAATGGCCTTTTCTGTGCCATAAAAAATGTATTTCTTCTGTGCAGGATAAACTTGCGGTTAAAGAATCGCTTATTTTATCAACATGTAACCGCGTTGAAATGATTGTTGTGTATGACGGGGACTATGAGGATTTGCTCAAAGTCTGGTGTGATATTCGTCATGCTGATATCAATGAACTTCGCGCCTGCATGTATCATTATCAGGATGAGGAAGCCATACGGCATGTATTCAGGGTTGCTTCAAGTTTGGATTCCCTTGTGCTTGGGGAACCGCAAATTTTAGGGCAGCTCAAAGCTGCGTACCGTTTGTCTGTACAGGCAGGGCATGCCGGGCTTCTCATCAACAGATTGCTGCATAAAGCTTTTTCTGTGGCAAAACGTGTTCGTTCTGAAACAGCAGTAGCCTCAAGTGCAGTTTCCATCAGTTATGCTGCTGTGGAACTTGCCAAGCGTATTTTTGATGACATGAACCAAAATAAAGCCCTGCTCCTTGGTGCGGGGGAAATGGCAGAACTTGCCGCCATGCATTTGGTTAATAGCGGTATAAAAGAATTGAAAATTGTCAACAGAACTCTGGCAAGAGCAGAAGAATTGGCGCAAAAAATCGGCGGTTTGGCTTTTCCTTTTGATGCACTAAAAGAGTGTCTTGTGGATACGGATATTATGATTAGTTCCACAGGGGCTATGGAAGCAATTATTCATCCTGAACTGATGCAGGAAGTTATGCGGAAACGCAAAAAACGCCCCATGTTTTTAATTGATATTGCCATGCCCCGTGATATTGACCCTGCGGTCAACCACTTAGACAATGTGTATGTGTATGATATTGATGATTTAAAAGAAGTTGTGGAAGAAAACCTTGCCAATAGAAAGCATGAAGCAACAAAGGCTGCGCAAATTGTTGATGAAGAAGTAAAAGCTTTTGAATTTTGGCGGGGATTTTTGAAATTAAAGCCAACTATTTTGGATATAGAAAAGAAAGGCGATAAAATTGCAGCGGAAGAAGTGGCAAAAACTTTGAAAAATTTAGACCACCTTGGAGTAGATAATCCTGAATTGCACGATATACTTGAAAAAATGGCGCATGCCATTGTTAAAAAATGCCACCACGCACCCTTGGAATATTTGCATAACAGCTATAAACATAATAACGGTGAACAAAATACCGCGCTGCTTCGCAGTATTTTGAAACTTGATGAATAAAATGAGTTTATAAAATAAAAATCCCCCTCATATGAATTTGAGAGGGATTTTTATTTTTTAATCCTCAAGATATTGTGAAAATAATATACTGTGATTAATATTGAGGTCTGGAATATTATTTAAAATGGGATAAACAGTTAAACAATGTTCACAAAAATAATTGTTGTTATGAAGAACTAATTTATTTTTGCATTGCGGACAAACAAAAGCAGTATCGTTTTGTGTCATGACAGTATTCTTTTTGAGAATATACATTTCTGACATATTTGTATACGTGCTGACAGGCAATAAGTCATGAAAAAGAATTTCACAGTTTAACTGCTCTATCGCTTGTTTTAAGTTTTTGATGTAGCAATGTTTTTCAATATTTTTTCGTGTTTTTTCATTGCCTAATTCGTAACTTGGTTCAATAAGAATTAAATATTGTGAACATACACGATATAATTCCGTTAAAATTTCTAATTCTTTATTTGTATTTGGCTCAATGGCATGGGAAGTAAAAATAATATCAATACTGTTGTCAGATAAGGGAATATTGAGCATGTCGGCACAAAACAATTGTGGTGCGGCATTATTTTTTTTGCAGAATTTATTGGCTGTTTGTATTCTTGATAAGGAAATATCAAAACCCATGTAATTAATGTTGTGAGGAAAAGTTTTTATGAGCGGTATAAGAGATGTTGCCTCACCAGTTCCTGCTTCTAATAGGGTTAATTCATTGTTTTCTATATATATATATATATTCGTGTAAGATTGTGGGAGTTTGCCCCATCCACCAAATGTGTATATGTGTATGTGTATGTGTATGTGTATGTGTAT
>OFFV01000062.1_pt1 | contig 91210 bp, 63 predicted proteins | sample 1521461 | NCBI WGS metagenome assembly OFFV01 (sample SAMEA3504120, study PRJEB24116) | mouse gut metagenome | biome: mouse gut; feature: mouse-associated habitat; material: faeces | place: Denmark | collected 2011 | reverse complement strand
TAACCCTTGAACTGGAGCGCGTAGTCGGCGATTTCCTGGCCCTTGCTGTAGGAGGCCTCGTAGGCGGCGGCGTCAATTTCGGTGACGTAGTCGGCGCTGACATAGCCGTTGCTGATGTGATACCAGCCGTCCAGCTTTTCAACCACCTCGGCGGTCCGGCCGGTGTACAGGCTGCCCACCCGGTCATAGATCCCCAGGACCTTGGCGGGGTTCACCGCCGCCGCGGTCACCGCGTCGGCCAGGGGGATGCCAAAGGACACCGCCGTCCGCATACAGTCATACAAGTTAGTGGCAGAGCCCGCGATGGTCCCATCCGCCAGAGTGGCCAGCTTTCCATTCACCGTCACCTGCTGCCCGCCCAGGTCATACGTCCCATCCTCCAGGCCCGTAGCCCTCATGGAATCACTGATCAGCACAATCCTTCCCGGGAAAAGCTTAAAAGCCGCCCGCACCATGCTGCCGTGCACATGAATCCCGTCGCTGATCAGCTCCGCCCTGCAGTTCTCATCCTCAGAAGCCGCACCGATCAGCCCCGGCGCACGATGTCCCATAGGCTGCATGGCATTGAACAGATGAGTCACATGACAGGCTCCGGCATCCAGAGCCGCCCTGGCCGTGTCATAATCCGCGGCGGAATGCCCCAGAGAGATTGCCACCTCATCGTGGAGTTCCCGGATAAAATCCATGGCCCCATCCGTGTTAGGAGCCAGCGTCACCAGACGGATCAGATGATTGCAGGAATCATTGCACTCCCGGAAAAACGCCACATCCGGCCACATAATACACTCCGCCCTGTGAGCCCCCTTCCTGGAACTGTCCAGAAAAGGCCCCTCCATATTGATACCTGCCACATGGGAAAGCCCAGGCTCGTCCTGCCACTCCCCCATCTCCCGGAAAATCTTCCGCAGATCCTCCTTGTCAATGGTCATGGAAGTAGGACAATAGGAAGTAACCCCATGGGCATACTCGTAGGCCAGAATCTTTTTCAGCCCCTCTATGCTGCCGTCTGAGAAATCACATCCCACAGCCCCGTGACTGTGCACATCCACCAGACCCGGAAGGACATAAAGCCCCTCCGCGTCCACTTCCGTGGTGTCGCTGACCCGATCACGGTTTTCCACGATCCTGCCCTTCTCCAGGTACAGATCCTTTTTCACAAAAGTCTTATCCTCCTGGTAGACAGCGCCGTTCTTAATTATCATAGATCTGGCCTCCCCACTTCTCGTTCTCCCTTACCAGGGTAAGAGCAGCCTCATCCGCAATCACAATCACATCCCTGTGCAGCTGCAGCACGGAAGCAGGAACCCCAGGCACCACAGGCCCGAAGCAGGAGTCATACACCGCCTTGGCCTTGGCCTCACCGGAAGCCAGAAGAAGAATCTTCCCGGCAGACATAATCCCCTGGATGCCCATGGTCAGCGCATGAGTGGGAACCTCGTCGATGGAACTGAAAAATCTCGCGTTGCTCTTCCTGGTCTCCTCCGTCAGCGTCACCACATGGGTGCCCTTCTCAAATACATCACAGGGTTCATTAAAGCCGATATGCCCGTTTCCGCCGATGCCCAGAAGCTGCAGGTCGATCCCCCCCATATCCCGGATCACCTGGTCATAACGGCGGCACTCTGCGGCAGGGTCCTCCGCAAGCCCGTTGGGCACATTGGTGTTGGCCTTGTCAATATTCACATGGTCAAACAGATTATGATTCATAAAATACCGATAGCTCTGATCATGATCCCCTGAAAGCCCCTTGTACTCGTCCAGATTCACGCTGCGGACCCTGGAAAAGTCAAGATCCCCCTTCTTGTGCCATTCAATCATCTGCTTGTATGCTCCCACGGGCGTGGAACCGGTGGCCAGGCCCAGAACCGCATTGGGTTTTAAAATCACCTGAGCGGAGATGATGTTTGCCGCCTTACGGCTTAAATCGTTGTAATCCTTAGCTGCATATATTTTCATGCTATACCTCCTCGCCCGATTCTGCGGGCATCTATTCTCTCATTCTAGCATATTCCATATTTAATGACAATATTTTCCTATGGCCTCATTGATCATCTGCACGCACTTGTGAATCTGAGGCATATCTTCCGGGACTATATTCGCCAGAGGCTTTCTCACCCCGCCCAGCTGTATCTCCTCCCGAAGCTCCATAACCTTCTTCATCACCGCGTACAGATTGCCGTGGCAGCCGCACAGAGCATAAATGATCCTGCAGGCATCATTCTGAATCGCCTTTGCCCTGGCCATATCCCCTTTGGCCACCGCGTCAAATATGGCCAGATACAGCTCCGGCATCACCCCATAAGTGCCGCCGATGCCGCCGTCGGCGCCGATGGCCAGTCCGCTCACCAGCTGCTCGTCGGGACCGTTGAACACCACATGCCCCTCTCCCCCGGCATCCTTGAACATCTGAATATCCTGGGTGGACTCCGAAGAGTTTTTCACCCCTATCACCCTGGGATTCTCAAGCATCTTCTGGTACAGAGACACCGTGAGTCTGGTGCCTGCCAGCTGAGGAATGTTGTAGATCACAAAATCCGTGTTGGGAGCCGCCCCGGAGATATCATTCCAGTACTGCATCACCGCGTGGTCGGGCAGATGGAAATAGATAGGAGGTATGGCGGCGATGGCATCCACGCCCAGACACTCCGCATGAGCCGCCAGTTCCAGGCTGTCCTGGGTATTGTTGCAGGCCACATGGGCGATAATGGTGAGTTCTCCGCCCGCTTCCTCCATCACAGCCTCCAGAATCTGCTTCCTCTCCTCCTTGCTCTGATAGATGCATTCCCCGGAGGAACCGCAGACATACAGCCCCTTCACACCCTTTGCCTTCATGTGCCTGACCAGATCCCTGGCACGGTCGCCGCTGGCACGACCTTCATCGTCATAGCAGGCATAAAATGCCGGAATAATTCCCTGGTACTTCTCAATGTTGCTCATGATATTCTTTCCTTTCTTGCAAAAAAATAATCGTCAGCCCCCAATTGCATCCACAAAACGCCTGGTGATATCACGAGGCCTGGTGATGGCGGTGCCAACCACTGCCGCATGAATGCCGCAGGTAAATACCTCCTTCAGCTGTCCCCTCTCCCAGATGCCGCCCTCCGCAATGACAGGAATGGTCAGCTCCTCTGTCATTTTCCGCAGCAGATCGCAACAGGGGATCTGTGTTCCCGCCGTCTCCCTGGTATAGCCGCAGAGAGTGGTTCCCGCCAGGTCAAATCCCAGGGTCTGGGCCCGGAGTGCATCTTCAAAAGTAGAGCAGTCGGCCATAAACAGCATATCCGGATACTTCTCTCTGACCTTGGGGAAAAACTCACTGATTGTCATCCCATTTGCCCGCATTCTGTCGGTGGCATCCAGGGCAATGATCTCCGGGCCCACTTCCATCAGCGCATCCACCTCTTCCATGGTGGGCGTGATGTACACATCCGACCCCTCCGTGACCACCTTGTACAGACCAATCACCGGCAGATCCACCGTTTTCTTGATCTCCTGAATGTCCTGGGGCGTGTTGGCCCGTATCCCCACGGCGCCCCCTTCCTTGGCGGCGAAAGCCATCCGCCCCATTATGTAGGAGCTGTAGAGAGGCTCCGTCTCCAAAGCCTGGCAGGACACCACAAGCCCGCCCTTGATCCGGTCCAGAATCTCCTTTTTCATATTATGCATCTCCTTTCCGCCTGCCCTTTTTTGCCGGGCAGTTCCACTTCCCCGGTTCAGCCCTTTTCCCTGGCCGTCCCTTCTCTCATGCTTTTCATGCAGTAGTACACCGCTCCGGCCATCCCTGCCCTGTTGGCCAGGGAAGCCGCCACAATCTCCAGGTCTCTGGAGAAAAGCTCCGGCAGCATTCCCGTCACCTTCTCCCTGATCCTGTCAATGAAAAGCTCCTTCTGGGAGGACACACCCCCTCCCAGGATCACCATCTCCGGATTGAAAATATATACCAGATTCACGATCCCTGCGGCGATATCCTCCATCCACCGGTCCGCAATCTCCTCAAGATCCCGGTTTCCCTTCCCGATAGTTTCAAAGATCCACCTTCCGTTCACCTGCTCTGTGTCCGTGCCGTCCACCTTTCCCTCTTCTATGGCCCGGCGGACGTCCTCCACCAGAACCGTCATGGCGGCATATTTTTCCAGACAGCCCTCATTGCCGCAGTGGCAGCGCTTTCCGCCCCGGTGAAGGATCATGTGCCCGATCTCGCCTGCAAATCCTCGCCTGCCCAGAAGCAGCCTGGCCTCTGTGATGATCCCTCCCCCCACGCCGGTGCCTATGGTAAGCATCACCACATTTTTACGGCCCATAGCCGCCCCCAGCCACACTTCTCCCAGCGCAGCAGCGTTGGCATCGTTGAGCACATACACCGGAATGCGGAAATCCGCCTCCATCCTCTCCCTGATCTGGCTCCCGGTCCAGTTTCTGATAAAACCGCCGCCCCCGTCCACGGACCCCTTCTCCGTATTAATATAGCCCGTGGCGGATACCCCCGCCCCCGTCAGCTGCTGGGGATAAATCCTGTGCTCGGTCAGAAAGCAGCTGCAGCTTTTGACCACCGTCTCCAGGATGGGAGTCTCATACCCGTCAAAATTCACCGGATACTCCGACGTGTGCCGGAAATTCCCATCCTCATCCACCAGGCCGATCTTTACCGAGGTTCCCCCGATATCCACGGCCAGGTACAACTTCTTTAACCCCTCCATCTCGTCCCCCGTTCCTGCTCCTCCAGCAGGCTGTTGACCTTCTCCCGCAGTCCCAGGATAAACTCCCCATTCCTGGGATAAGTTTTAAAGGAAAGCTCCATCCCGGCCTCCTGCCGGATCAGCTCCATCACTCTCTCCCGCCCCAGGAAAGACTCCAGCAGGCACAGAGCTCTAAAGTCGTTTACCGCCTCATCCTGCACCATCAGACGGATTGACTCCTCCGGCACGCCTTCCCTCCCCGGATAGACTAAGAAAGGATCCCCTGCGGGAAATGTCCCGTCCGCATCCGGCGTCTCGTAAGGGTTGATCTTCTTCTTGGAGAACGCGCTGTTGTAAAAATTATACCCCCAGTGCAGAAAACCGTCAATCCCGTGCCAGTACATCAGAATCCCGTAAACCCTGTTTCTCCAGGAGGGCATGCTGATAAAACGATTGGGCACTTCCTTTGTCTGAGCACAGCAGTAATAACTCCACAGCCGGGGAGTGTGCCCTGCCAGAAACGGCTCTATGTGATCCACCGCACACACCGGAATGTCCACCAGACCCTTCTCATAGTAGGCATAATCGCTCACCGCCTCAATGATGGTACACCCCTTCAGCAGACTTCGCACATGCTCCTGGGCCTTCTGGTACCCGGATGAGTTCAGATTCGGCTCGTCGGAGATATGGAAAAATGTCCTCCCCAGAAGTCCTCTGTCCTCCATATGCGTTCTCAGGGCCGGAAGCAGAACCTCCAGAAACCGCAGATATTCCGGATCGTCGGAGGGAGTATCCCATCCGAAAATGCGTCTCTCCTCCCCCTGTACCTGCGCCACCACCTTGGGAGCCGCGTCAGCGCCCCACTGGGTGAAGAGATGACAGATCTCAAAGTACTGGATACCGCACTCCAGACAGATGTCCAGAAAACGATCCAGACAGGTAAAGTCAAGCCGGTATTCTCCCTCTGCCCGCTCTACCCCCACCAGCTGTATGGTGGTCCGCTCTCCACCCACCTCCGTGTCCAGGGCCGGCGTCACCACAGGGGTCAGAATGGTGTTGCCCTGGCGTTTCACATATACCTTCAGGAACTCCCTGAAAATTCTCCAGAATTCCTCCGAAAACGCCTCCACCCCATAATAATCCACAATTCCGTCATAGTGGAACCACTCTGTGTGGGGAATGGACAGCGCCGGAAGGCGCCTGTCCAGGACGCAGACCTCCACCTCCCGCGCCACAGGTTCCTCCCCCTCCAGGGAAAGGCAAAACTCAAGCCGGTATTTTCCAGGGGCCGTGGCCTCACCGGGCGTCAGATCCACCCAAAGGCTCTGCCAGCCCTCCCCCAGCGCCACTTCCCCTTCCACATCCCGCAGCAGGTCAGGCGCCATTCTTGCGTCATAGAACAGATAGTCCTCGTCCACAGAGTCCGGATTGCAGCTGCGCCTGCACATAACCGGCAGAACCTGGCGGATCCTGAGCTCTGGAATATCCGTTTCCGGACCATTTTCCCCACAGGAGCCTCTTTCCTGGGAACCGTCCGCCCCTTCCCCCTGTTTTGTCACAGATGCATGTACCTGAAGCTTATTTCCCTGTCCTCCTGAGTTCCCGGGCTCGGAAGCTCCCGTCCCTGCTGCCCTGCAGGCAATCTGAAAGGACACCGTCTCCCCGTACAATACCTTCAGGATCGCGCCTTCCCCCAGCGGAACCGGATTCTCCTCCAGTCCCACTTTTTCCAAAGAACTAACCAACATTACTTCCAACATGACACTTCTCCTCATTCCAACACCGGGATATCTATCCCTGGACCTGGGTCAGCTCTTCCATGGTATACACCCTGTACTGAATGGCATATTCCTCATATTCATACCACAAACCGATATCCCCGTCAGGGAGCTCTGTGAGACAGCTGTAATAATAAGGCGCTTTATTCACCGGATAGTGATACTTCCAATCCACATTCCCTGTGTCCTCGTCAATAAGTCCCACGGCTATAATACCGTTCACCCTGTGGTAGATCTGGTCGTCCCCTCCTGGATAGCTGGCCACCAGAACCTGTTTTCCATCAATGGGCCTGGAGTAGTTGATCACGGACACCATGCAGTTGCCGCAGTACCTGAGTCCGGGATCCCGTTTAAAGGGACTCCAGGTCTCTCCACCGTCCCGGCTGTCACTGTAGGTAATCTCCCGTATCAAATTCCTGGAATACATTCTCAGGTATCCGCCGGGCATAATTACAAGCTGTGACTCCGAAGACTTAACATACTGGCCGTCTTCCAGTTTCCCTGTCTCCTGGGCTCTCTGGCCCCGTTTCCAGGTGACACCCTGGTCCTCCGTATAGATAACGCTTGCAAACTCCGCCCCCAGGTTATTGTCATAGATGGGGAAGATCATGCGCTCTTTTCCCTGATACTGATACGACAATCCCCGACCGGGACAAACCGCCGTAAATCCCCGGCTGTCAATCTGCCCGCTGACAAAACGAATCCTCCCCCAGGTCCTTCCCCCGTCCCTGCTGACCCGGCAGACGATATGGAACGCCGGGTAGGACTTTATGGGAGAATTGGCAAAAAAGATGTTTGCGTGGATCAGGCGGGAAGTCTCCTTTCCCTCCCCGTTCAGCTGAGGGATCATCACCTTTTCCGGTCCGTTTTCCCTGCGCTGATACAGGTACATCTCATCGTCCAAAAGATACCCCTGAAAAGATTTGTCATCCTTGACGCCAAGCACTGGCAGGAACCCGTCCTCCCCGGGCTTCCCTGCATAATAGGGGTAAGTGTCCTGGTTCAGCTCCTGGGTCTCTGCACAGGTATGGCTCCCCCTCTCCTTCAGGGCAAGCCTGCCGTTGGGATGCCTTCCTCCCCCCTGCTGCCCGCACACGATCCCATCCACAGCCCAGGCCCCCACAAAGGCCGGACACAGATCTGCCAGAATATAGAGATTTCCCTGGCTGTCCTCCCCTGCCACAGGGTCAATAAAACCAGCGCTGAAAATGCACCTGTCGGATCCGTCCTCCACATCCTCATAATGATTGATAAACTGCCTCTCCCAGGTAGCTCCTCCGTCATGGGATCTTGCCTGCACCGTCTCCAGATTGCCCGCAGAATCCAGTCCATGATTCCAGCGGGCGTCACAGACCGCCATCAAAGTCCCCCGGCCTGTCACCAGAATGGACGGTATCCGGAAGCACCTGCTTCCCATGCACTCCTTGGGAAATGGTTCTGTCACCTTTTTATTTGAATTCATATTTTCTCCTATTTCTGTATGCCCTGCTGTCACACTTGGGAACTGTTAAAGAATGAATCTTCAAGGGCTCACTCTGCAAGCAGCATCTTCAGAAGGGTTTCCGCCATTCCCACATTGTACCCGGAATCGGAATAGACGCATGTCCTCCCCTCCTTCAGAACCAAGGCCAGGGGCAGTGTTCCGGGGGTGTGTCCCGTACTCTGAGCCAAGGCCTCATAGGCCGTTCCATAGTCATCCGTCAGGAGCACCGCCCCGGGAAGAACTCCCAGAAGCCGGTTCAGGGTGGCATCCTGACCATACCTGCTGCCCGTCCTTACCACGAAACATACCCTGGAGCCAAGGGCCGCAAACTGTTCCCGGCTCTCATACATCTCATTCAGAATATGCTCTGTGGGCTCTCTGGTGAGCTCAAGCCACAGCAGAAGCGCCCTGCCCTCCCCGCTCAGAGAAGAAAGCATCACTTCCTCCCCCTGAAGGCTGCAAAGCCCCATATCTTCCACCTGGGATCTGCCCGTCAGGTTGCCTCCGGAGATTTCCCGCTGGATCATCTCCACATGTTTTTCCTCATTCTCTTTCAATTCAAAATCATACAGTGCCACAAGCTGCCCGCCGTCCGGCAGACGGTTGGTGGTGGCGATCCGATACAGGCCGGACTCCAGCGCCAGAGCAGTCTCCTGTTGGGAAGTCTCTTTCTTTCCTTTCAGGAACAAAGACTGGAAATGCCCGTTCTCAAACCGGGACAGGGAATAACGTCCCCAGTCCTCCAGCTTCAGAGGAGCCGCCGCTCTCAGCACCAGCTTTCCGGAAGTCTTCTCCTTCTGGACTGCCGCGGATACAAAATGCCCGTCCACATAATACTCCACCGTTCTGTCCAGTGTGCGCAGCCTTGCAGGAATCCCCAGGGCACGGTAGATATTTACCTCAAGCACCGCCCTGGTGAGAGGACTTCCCAGAGAGCCTGTGAGACATCCCAGAGGGGAAGCCACCAGGTTTGCGTACTCCTCCATGGGCAGGTATTCCACCAGACGCTCCAGCTCTTCTGACAGACAGCTGGGATCTCTCCTGATCCGGGCCCCCAACCCTTCACCCACAGCCTTTTCCAGGGCTGCCCTGCAGGCTCTGGGCCGCTCATTTGCCACACCCGGCGCCAGCAGACTGGAGAAAAAGACATCTTCCGGCAGCTGAGAAGCATAGGGGGATCCGCAGATACAGCACTCCGCCAGCACCTCCGCCCGGATATCCCAGTAATCGTTTGTGTGCAGCGTCTTCAGCGCCTTCAGTTTCCACCCCTCCGGCCCGTACATTCTCACCAGTTCCGTCACGCGCCCTGCAAAATCCCACTCTAAAAAGCGCACAATCTCCCCCATGTTGGAACAGGCCTGCCGAAGGATCTCCTCCAGGGACTTTCTTTCTTCCCCCTGGAACCGCTCTAAAACTCTCTCTGCCTCCCTTTCCTGATAGAAGCCCTCCTTCTTCCGCCGCCTGCACTCTGCCGCAGCCGTAAGGACAGCCTCCTCTGAGACAGCCTGCTCCTCCGTCAGTTTCACTTCCTGATAAGTGTCCCCGGGAGCCCGAAGGTCCAGATCCCTCCACTGGTCCAGATCCTGCAGGCCTTTTCTGAGGGCCACCACACATTCCACATCATGGGTTCTCCCGGGCTGACCTTCCCCTAAGCTGTGCTCCTCTGCCAGGGACACATGGGCCTCCCCATAACCGTCCTCTGCGGAGACGCAAACAAACAGATCCCCGTAGCCCGTGTCCAGTTTTACCGTGCCCTCCTCCCCGTGGGCCTGTGCCCCGGTATACAGACAGGCCACCGTGCCGAATTTTCCATAGTTCAGCACCTGAAATTCCACCCTGGCCCCGGACACAGGGCTGCCCTGCTCATCCACCACCTTCACCTTCACCTGAGCCGTAGGCGCATACAGGGCCATGTGATTGAGCTTGGAGGACATATTGGGCCGTTCCGCCACAGGCTCCAGGGGCTGGTCTTTTCCAAACCACACGGAATCTATCAGCATGGCCCGGGAGGCCGGTCCCGCAAACCACCCGCTGTCCAGACGGTATCCCGGCTCGCATCCCCCGAAAAAGTGCCATTTTCCGTCGCACCAGGCCTCCACCCAGGCGTGGTTGTCGTCACAGTGAGCCCACCAGGGAGCAGCCACCTGCCTGGCAGGGATCCCCAGGCTTCGCAGAGCTGTGGACACGAAAGGCGCCTCCTCACCGCACCGTCCCGCCCCGGTCCCGAACATGGTCAGAGGATTCTGGGTGCGGGGGAAGGTGGTCTGGTAGGTGGCATTTTCAGCGCACCAGCGGTTGGTCTCCATAACGGCGTCGTACATGCCCTTTCCCTGGATCCTCCCCTGCAGCCGGTCATAGAAAAACCTTCTGGTATCCGCAATGTCCTCGTTGTGAACCCTGTGGTGAAGCACATAGTTGGCAAACAGCTTCTCCGGCACCTTTCCCCCATAGGGCCCCTCCGTCCACAGGTACACCCCATGCCTGGCATAGGCCAGGTACAGGGTCGCAGGATAGTCCAGAAGGTCGCTCAGGGGCATGGCGCTGTACAGGAACCGTAGCGCCTCCCCCTCGTCCGGAGTGCACTGGGACAGCACACTCCGGATCTCCTCTATTTTCTGTTCCAGCAGGACATGGCTGAACCGGCCAAGATCATTTCCCTGGTCCTTCGCCTTCCTCTTCAGTTCTTCCCGCCTGTTTTCCAGCAGAATCATCTGTCTGTCAAAATACTGCCTGATCTCACTGCTATATGATTCTGAAAACATCCTATTCCCTTTCTCCCTTATACGGGCATGGGGTACTTCTTCATCCATTCCATCAGATTGTCAATGGTAGTAAAGGCCAGGCCAGTTACCGTGTCAGCACAGCCGTAATATACCGCGATCCTTCCGGTGTCGGCGTCAGCCAGAGCCGCGCAGGGGAATACCACATTGGGCACATCGCCGGCCTGCTCATAGATCATCTCCGGCGCCAGCAGATAGTACCTGGAGCGCATCTTCACTTTCCAGGGTTCCTCCAGGTCAAGGAGCGCACATCCCATCCGGTACACATAGCCGCTGCAGGTCCGGAGCACCCCGTGATAAATCAGCAGCCATCCCTCCTCCGTCTCAATGGGGCAGGGGCCGGGGCCAATCTTCATGGACTGCCATGCGGACAGATCTCCCGGCACGGTACCCATGACAAACCTGTGATGTCCCCAGTACTCCATGTCGGGGCTCTGGCTCAGGAAAATGTCGCCGAAAGGAGTGTGTCCTGTGTCGCTGGGCCTGGAAAGCATCATGTACTTTCCGCCGATTTTTCTGGGGAAGAGCACCCCGTTCCTGTTATAGGGCAGGAAAGCATTCTCCAACTGATGGAATGTCTTAAAATCATAAGTGTATGCGACACCGATGGTGGGGCCGTGATAGCCGTTGCACCAGGTAATGTAATACCGATCCTCGATCCATGTTACCCTGGGATCATAGCGGTACTCCCTCTTGGTCACTTCCGCATCGTCCCCTGTGAAGGTGATGGGCTCATGGTTGATCTCCCAGTGGATGGCGTCCTTGCTGAAACCTGCAAAGATATCCATGCTCACAGACAGGCTGTCACAGCGGAACACTCCCGCATAGCCGTCCTCAAAAGGCACCACCGCGCTGTTGAAAATGCTGTTGGCGATGGGAATGTCATGCCTGCCGATAATAGGGTTCTCCGAATAGCGCCAGATGGGGCGGTCACAGTCCTGGGGCCTCTCCTGCCAGGGCATGCCCGGAAGGGCTTTTCCAATAATCTTGTTCATCTCCATATCCTCCTTAAACTTTGTCCTGCGATCCCATTTTACCACAGGTTGGAAAAAAATTAAACAAAAAAGAGCGATGCCGTATAAAGACATCGCTCTTTTTTTATTGTTTTCCGGCAAAATGCCGTAAACTGCAGCAGATCAATCTCCGCCCAGACCACTCCTGGCGGCACCCTGTACAAAACGTCTCTGTACAAAGGCATACATTACCAACAGCGGCAGCACTACCATCAGGGCACAGGCCGAAATGGTGGCCGTCTGCACGAAAGGATTGGTGGCGTCCACAATGGGCAGCCATTCCCTGTTGGCCTTAACCGCACTGTCGATAGCCCAGCGCACATTGCCCTGCAGTGTGGAATACTGGTAGGACAGCTGACGGATATTGGGATTCAGCAGACCCACATAGTAGGTATCCGTGTAATTCCACAGGAAGCTCAGCACAGACACGGTCAGGATGGAGCCGGACATACTGGGCACCACGATGCTGAAGAAAGTACGCAGGAAGCCCGCGCCGTCCACATGGGCAGCCTCCTCCACAGAGATGGGAAGCCCCCTGACGCCCTGACGCATAAAGTAAATATACAGACCGCTCTTGACACCCATGCCCGTTCCTGCAAGGATAAACTGAGAGATGGGTTTCCCGATCATGTTGATACCGGCGCCGGTGCCGTTGATCAGGCCGATCAGTCCGAAAATATCAAAGTTACGGAAGGCCGCATACTGGGCCAGCATCAGGGAATCGCTGGGCACCACAATGGTCAGCACTACGAAAAAGAACAGAATATTGCTGCCCTTGAACTTCAGCCTTGCGAAAGAGTATGCTGCAAGCCCTGTGGTGAGCACCTGCAGGAAAGTAAGCACAATGGTGGTCAGCAGGGTATAGGCCAGGCTGGCCCCGTAGTTCAGCAGACTCTTGGACAGGGATATCTCCAAAAAGATTGAAGACACCTGCTGAGGAACCCACATGGTAGACTTATCCCCAAGCATGGCCGGCGAAGTGACGGCATCCCTTATGAGATTCCACAGAGGTGTGATAACCACGAAACTCAGGCAGATCAGTATCACATAGCGGAAAGTCATGGAAACAATGCTCTTTATCTGTTTCTGAATGGCATATTTCGTCAGACGCCCCTTGCGCAGGTCCACCCAGAAGCTGATACCCGCCATCTCCTGGGCCTTCTGCATTCTCTCTTTTCTGCTCAATTTAGTCATAATAGAACACCCCCTTGGACACAATGCCGCAGACCACTCCGATCGTCACCAGCGTCGCCGCAAAGTAGATGAAACTCATTGCCGCGCCGTAACCGTAGTAGCTGGAATTGCCGTTGAACGTAATGCTCTGTATGAAACTGGAAAACTCTATGGTCGTATCTCCATAGGAGACCTTTGCATGAGCAAAAGATTCGGCAATGCTGTACACCAGACACACCAGAATGGTCGGCGACACCATGGGCAGCGTAATCTTACAGAAGGTCTCAAACTGGGTACAGCCCTCCATCTTGGCCACCTCATAGAGGGTGGGCGAGATGGCCTGCAGACCTGACAGGAACAACAGCACCTGCACACCGCAGGTAGTCACCACTGTGAAGATATTCTCCACATACGTGACCAGAAGGTTCGTCAGATCCGTAGGGATACCTGAGTTAATCACCAGGTCCTTCAGCCAGTCCATGTTCATTACGGCTTCAGAAGTCACATCCGCCAGGGATGCCTCACGCAGCTTGAAGGTAGCCACACCGGTGGCCAGGATGATGGGGATGACAAATACCGCCCGGAAGAAACCTCTCCCCTTGTACTCCCCGTTCAGCAGCATGGCGATGAACAGAGCCAGGAAGATCTGAAAAGGCACTTCCTTCGCCATGTTTGTAAAGGCTTCCGAGAGCATCCTGTTGAAATCCGCATTCACTCCCATAACCCACTCAAAGTTACCCGTTCCGATAAAGGTACCCGAAAACTTACCGTTTACCATCTCCATGCTGCAGAGGGAATACCACAGCATATTTAACAGCGGCCTCAGAAAGAAGAAGACCAGGCCAATGAGCCACGGCAGCAGGAAGATAAATCCCCACAAGGCCGTCTTTTTGGAGAAGTCCATTCTCTTATACCATGAAAGAGCCGGCTTTGAGGCTGCCGTTTTTGTATCTTTTTTCATCTTAACTCCTCCTTTACTTTATTACATAGCTGAAAGCCGGCACAGCCACTCCGTCGATCTGTTCCTGAAGGTCACTGTAATTAAAGTATACTTTGACCCCGTTGGAGTATGTCACCACACGAAGCTTGTCGTTGCGTTCATACAGCTCATGATCCACAATATTCGCGCCCTTTACCATGTTGTAGAACTTGCTGTACTCCTCATAGTAAGCGCCGATCCTGTCTTTCCAGTAACTGTAGTCAACTGCAAAATAGCTCTCCTGCTCGGTTCCGGACAGATTGGAACTGTTCTCGTAAATGAAGGTGAACTTAGGTACGCTGCCGTTCTCAAGAGCATGCATGAAATTCTGATGCACATCCGTGCTCTCCCGGTTCAGGGACTCGGAGGAGTAAACCTTGTAACCGTCCAAAACCATTCCGGCAAAAGGTATGGAGGCATCCAGAACCCTCATACCGCTGTCCGTGGTAGGGATATCCGTCAAGTAGGTGCTGTAGGCATAGGCCTCGCTGGAAGGATTGGACAGCATCAGACTCAGCCCTTCCGCAAATCCTCCCACCGCCTCCTTCATCAGGGTCCTGCCTGTGGAAGGCGATACATGAGTGCTGTCATAATTGGTCCCGATGAATGTAAACAGGTCGCTGGAAGCCATGGTGTCCAGCCCCACTTTGCTGGAATAGGATTTCTTCACCTTGTTCAGATAATCCTGCAGATAGGAGGGATTTACCACATACAGAGGATAATCCGCTTCCGTATCCACACTGTTGTCCACAGGGTTAAAGGAGTAAATCTGTGCCCTCTCGCCCACAATATTCCATGCCGACATGTCATTGCTCATCTTGGTCTTGGTGTAGGCGGACTGCAGCTGCAGGCTGGGGAAGATCTGAGCTCCCACGGAATCCGCATAGGACTTCAGGCTCTTCAGACCAGACTTTCCTCCCAGCCCGGACACAATCTTCACACCCGAGGCAAGAGAGCGCTGGTTCATACCTCCGTTTACCATACCGCTGTAGATCAGTTTCACATTTCCCACGCCCACGCCGGTGAGCTCTTCCAGGATTGTCTTGGCCTGGCTGAAGGTGGTCAGCACCTGGGTTCCCTCATAGGGAATTCCCAGCATATACTTGGTCTTGTCCGTACTGCCCATGAGTTCCACATAGAAGGGAGCTTTGTCCTCCTCCGCCTCCTTGGTCAGCACACCCTTCTCCACCAGGTACTGGTTATAGCACTGGGCCATATCCACATAGTCCGCTTCCTTGCCCAGCCAGAAATAGCGGAGGGTAATCACGTCGTCATAGATATCATTGGATGCCCTGTACATTGTAAAAGCACCGTTGGCGTTCTTTGCCCCGGAGGAAACAGCCTGCTGAGGCTGAATGTCAAAGGTCAGCTTTATCTTGGAATAAGGCTCGCCATTGTCCGTGTAACTCACATAGGCATCCAGAAAAGCTACCTCCGCCCCCTCCTCAATGACACCGAACACCGTGCTGTTGGAATTCTTCATGCCGAATACGGGCATCATCAGCTTATTGTTCACGCTCTTGTAGGAAGTAGCTCCTGTGAGCTTGTCGCCCCCGTAGTAGGCCCCCGCATAGTGATATTCACGGTCCTTGGTGCTGTCCAGATAGATCAGCGCGCCGCTGCCGTCGGGGATAAACATATATCCCTCCTCAGCGTCATTGGTGGAATCCGAAGTCATAAAATAGGGAAGCAGTGTCAGCTGGCTGATGGGATGTTCCGCATCTGACTCCATCATGGTGGTATCCACTCTCACCACAAGCTCTTCATCCTCCAGAACATACTCCACCGGAATCTTGATCTGCAGATTGGTGGGATAGTTCTCCGCAGGGGCATCCTGGGCCTCCAGATCCGCGATCAGTTCCTCATCCGTATACTTTCCCTTCTCATAGAAGAAACCGTAGAGCTGCTTCATGGCCAGGCTGCCCAGGTCAGCGTTGAAATTGCGCACCCAGGTTCCGTCGCTTAACTTGGTGTAATAGGAAGACTCCAGGGTACGAACCTCCGAATCCGACAGATACTGCACCACCAGATTCTGCATCCTCTCCTCTGTGAGCTCGTAAGGAAAGTTTTTGTAGGTCACATCGTCGCTGCCCAGAGTGTACAGAATCCGGACCCCATTGTCCAGCAGCTGATAGGAGAGCTGCTCCCGGCTGGAACACATGCTGTAGGAATCATAGTTGGTTAGGGTATTGTAGATCTTGTTGGCATTCTTGCTGCCGGAGAAAAACCTCACCATCAGGTCGGAGCGCTCCGCGTTGGACAGACTGTCCCTGCCCTCGTCATGGCTCATATTGCTGTCCTGGTAAGTTCCTGTGGAAGTGTCCAGCCAGCGGATGGTTCCCGTGGAAGGATTCAGCAGAAGCTGCATTTTTCCGCTCTCCCCGACTTTTACAAAGTCGGTTCCGGTCACGGCGTCAAACTGCTGTCCCTCCCAGTAGCTGGACTCCTCCAATGCCACAGGTTCATCGGAGGATCCGCAGCCACCCAGGAAAGAAAGGCAAAGACCCGCCACCATGGCATAGGTAAGGAATTTATATTTTTTCATTTTCTTCGCCTCCTCCCTAAAGTACCATGAACAACTCTCTGAAGATCTGCATCCAGTCATTGACAAACTGTGCAAGAAGTGTTGCAAACAGCATCAGCACAAAGCAGATGATCAGCATGGCCACCACTGACAAGAGCAGCGTCGCCACATTCTTGGTAAAGGTATACTGGTTCACCATGATGGTTCCGATGAACATATAGAAGAAGAACAGCACCATACCAAATGTAAACAGGGCGCTTACCAGGGCCGCCTCATCCTCTGTGACAAAATTGGACAGGATCGTACCTACCAGGTAGAGCCAGCAGGCAGGATACAGGGAATACCCTACCACCTTTGTGATATGTATCACCTTTCCCTTGCCTGAGAGCAGTACGCCCACAGCCCAGTTGCCCACGATAAAGGCCACATAGGGAAGAATGGTGCTGCCCACGATCAGGGGCACATTCACATTGTCAATATCCACAAAGGACACCATAAAGCCCGTATACCTGTACTTAATCAGACTGATCCATCCAAACAGAATGATAACCACCACGCTAAACACGAGTGAACCATCATCATAATACTTTACATCGTCAAATGCCTTAAAAGGACTTGAGAGCACATATCCCGGCCATTTGAACAGAGTGAACTTGGTCTTCCGCCAGAACCTGGCAAGAGCCGTATCCTTTTCCTGCGCCGGACGGAATTTCCTGTAAATCTTCCAGGCAACCATCAATACGATCACCGCCACAATAATTCCCACAATCAGACCAAAATTGCGGTTCATCCAGGCGCTGGACACCTGCCTGTAGGCGTTGGAGTAATAATCTCTGTCGCCGCCCAGGTGAAAGTTCTCCTTTGCAGCCTCATACTCTCCCACCCGAAGCTGATATTTTCCCAGCCCCAGATTGGCATAGTAGAAATTGTTGTTGATATCCAACACCTGCTGCCAGTAGCCCGCAGCTTCCTCATAATCATATCTGGACTGTGCATCCAGACCAGCGTTGATCAGCCCGCCGTATGTGGTAGGTGCAAAGATTTCAATGGACTGGTAAACAGCATCCACTATCAGAATCTTGTCATCCATAAAGCAGAAAGCCACAGGAGAGCTGAGCAGCCCTTCACCGTTGCCGGATCCGCCCAGCTCATACATCAGATAACCGTCAGAGCTGTAGACAAAAATCCTGGAATAATTGGTGTCCATAACCGCAAATCTGCCGTCATCCGCCACAGCGATGGCATTTAAGTTGGACATGGAACTGCCGTTCTCATAGTCTCCCATAGGAGGAGTGACAAACTCTCCCGTGGACAAAATATCTTCTCCGGAGGAATTCAGCTTTCTCACCGGGTTCTTCTCCGTGGCATCCGCCACGCTGGCGAAGATAAAGCCGTCCTTGTCAATGGCCAGATCACTGTAGGCTGTAGGCAGCCACAGTCCGCTACGGGAGAGCTGTTCCTCTGTGGCAATACTTCTCCAGAACAGATCCACCAGGCTGTAGGTCACTTCCGTTGCGCCCACATAACGGTTGAAATTACCCTCCGGATCCAGCTCCGCAAAACCTTCATAACAGTTCTGAATCAGCACGTAGATACGGCCCACGCTGTCCACCACAAGCTTTTTGGGCTTGTAAGATGTGTTGAGACCGATACAGTGAGGATCTCCCAGAGCCCTTACATACTGGCCGTTCTGGTCGAACTCAATAATCTCCCCTTTGTCCGGTTCACAGATGTAGATATGCTCATCCTCTGTGACATAGATACCGCTGGGGGTATTCACCGTACTCTGGGTGCCGTCTTCTCTTGTGTACTCTGTAATGGTTTTAACCGTTTCAAATTCCTTGTCGGTGATAACGACAGTACCATTCAAAATGATGTATACTTTGTCATTCCGATAAAACACGCCGGAAGCCGTTGCAAAACCGCTGACGCCAAGTTCCGATGCGTATACCGTCTTTTCCAACTCATATGCAGCCGGTGCGGCGACCACTTTACCCCAGATATCATAGGAATAAGTCTCCGCTGCATAGGACACCGTGCCAAATCCAAGGATGGCACATAATACAAGAGCAAGCCCACCAAGGCACCTACTCCAAATCTTTCTTGATTTCTGCATACGCCACCTCTTATTCTTTCATGCCGGATGTTGCCATTGTGGACACCACGTTGTTCTGCATGATCAGGAACACGATCAGCGGCACTGCGAACATGATCACTGAGGACGCCGAGGAGATACCTACGTAGGAAGTACCCACGCCGGCCACCTTGCCGCTTGCCACCTGACCTACCACATAGGCAAAACCCTTCTGTGCTTCCGTGTAGATGAACTTGTCACCTGTATTGGTCCAGAAACTCTGGAATACCATGATAAACGCCGTCACCAGCGCCGGCTTCACCACAGGCATAACAATGGTGAAGTGAATGCGCAGATATCCTGCGCCGTCGATCTGTGCCGCCTCCATAAGACTGTCCGGAATCTGCTCCATGAAATTCTTCATCAGGTACAGGCCAAGGGTGGAGGCAAAACCGGGGATGATGATGGCCCACTGAGTGTCCAGCATTCCCAGTCCCGCGATGGTCAGGAAGTTGGGGATCATGGTAACTGCCGAGTTGAACATCAGCGAGTACACAATGATCTGGTTAAAGAACTTTGACCCGGGGAACTTGTATTTTGCCAGAGGGTAAGCACACAGGGACGCCAGGACAATATGGCCCACGGAACCAATCACCACCACAAAGAGGGAGTTGAAAAGGGACCTGCTCATGGGCACCACTGTGTTGGCCAGCACATTGGCAAAGTCACGGTAATTGTCAAAAGTCGGGTTGGTCACAAATATCTTCGGCGGGAATACGAACAGTTCGTTCATGGGCTTAAGGGACTGGCTCACCATGTATACCACCGGGAAGAAGAAGGCAAGCGCCATCACCAAAAGGAACAGCCCCAGGATGACATTTCCCCAGAAGCTTCTCTGGGATTTCTTCACAAAAGGGGTAAAATCCTTGGACTTCTTCTTATTTAAATAATTCTGGTAAAGTCTCTTTATTGTTTCCATATTCACCCTTCCTCTCTCCCGTCAAGTTCCGACCTTGCGCAGCAGCTTCTGGATCAGGCCGTTGCATACGATCATGATCAGGAACAGGATAACGGCGATTGCTGATGCATATCCCATCTCCATACGGATGGAACCATAGTCGTTCAGGTGGTTGACGATGGTGTGGGAAGCATAGTTGGGGCTGGGGAAACCTACCAGGGAGTCACCGATGGAACCCACTGACAGGGAACCGGTGATGGTCATAACCGCGCCGAAGAGCAGCTGAGGTTTCATATTGGGAAGCGTGATATACCACAGCTCCTGCCAACGGTTCCGGATGCCGTCGATGGCGCCCGCCTCGTACTGCGCCTCGTCCACGCCCTTGATACCTGCCACAAAGGACAGGAAGCCCACGCCCATGCTCATCCACAGGGAAGCGAGGATTACTACTACTATAATAAATTCTTTGTCTGAAAGCCACAGGATCGGATCGTTCATTCCCAGGCTCCGCAGAAAAGCATTCAGATAACCGTTGCTGTCGTTGGAGAAGATCTGGGTAAACACGGAGATCACTGCGGTACCTGCCATACTGGGCGCATAGAAGATCACCGTGAGAACGGTCCCCACCTTGTGGGGAAGCTCATTGATCATCCAGGCCAGCAGGAAGGACATGATATAGCCCCCCGGCCCTACGATCACCGCTATGATAAAGGTATTTTTGATAGCGGTAATAAAGTTCGTGTCGTCAAGAAACAGCTTCTGGTAATTGCGCAGCCCCACAAAATTCGCTTTCTCCAGGACGTTGAAATCCGTGAAGCTGAACCATATGGCCTTTAAGACCGGATAGACCACGAATACGAAAAAGAGCAGCATGAAGGGGGCAATCATAATGTACAGAGGGATGCCGCGCTTCATGTCCCTAAGGGTCAGCTGGGCCCTTCTCTTAAAAGATATCTTACTAGCAGCCATCTTTCCCCTCCTATTCTGCCGTGTTCAAACCAAATTCGGTGCGCTTGTTGGTAATCTCATTGTTGATCTCGTCAAGCTGAATGTACAGCGTATCCACCGGATCCGTATTGTCAGTTACAACCGTGCTGAACGCGTTCCTCACCACACGCCCGGTAATATAGCCTCCGGGAGTCTGGGGCTCCGCCCTCAGGTCGCCCAGAAGAGACAGCACCACTTCCTTGAACTCTTCCTTCAATCCACCGTTGGCGATAGCTTCCATATTGGCCACGGGGAATTCTGCCGCTTCACCGTTCTCTGCCTTCAGCTCCATGGAATAGTCCGCCTGGGTCTCCTCGCTGGTCCACCATTTCAGGAAATCCCACGCCTCATCCGCCATGCCGTCCTTCTCCACTGTGGAGGAAACGATAAAGCAGGTTGCAATCATGCAGGCTGCGGAGTGATCCACTGTGCCGTTGTCCTTGACCGTGCCCGGAATCCTGGCGATGGACCATTTTCCGGCGATCTCCGGCGCGGACACATTCAGGGTATTGACATAGGTATAATCCACCACCGCAAGAGGAATCTCTCCCGTGCGGAACCTGGTGGACAGGTTAATGCTGTAATTCAGACCCTGGTTGGTGTAGTACTCCGTCCATTCCTTGAACACCATCATCAGATCCACTTCGTCCAGACGGGTTCTTGTGCGGTCTTCATTGTACAGATCATATCCTTTCTGATAGAGCATGGACAGGAAAATGCTGTTCACGGGAACGGTGGTGGAACTGGTGCCGCCACCAAGGGTCAGGTACTCGTTGCTGGCAAGATACACGCTCATATTGTCAGCTTCCAGATAGGGAATGATGCCCATGAGTTCTTCCCAGGTCTCGGGAACTTTCAGGTTCAGAGACTCCAGAATGTCCTTCCTGTAGATCATCACAGGGAAGGAAAGCTGGTCGGGAAGGCCGTATACGCCCCCTTCATACTCCAGGAATGCCCTGGTGTCCGCCGGGAATCTCTTGTACACTTCCTCGAAATCGGCAAACTGTGTCAGGTCATAGGCCGCGTTGCGGTATGCAAAGTTAGTGGGGGAACTGTAGCTGGAGTGGAGCACCACGTCGGGGCCTTCCCCTGCCACCGTTGCCGGAAGCACTGTGTCGCCGCCCACCATACTCAGGTTCACCTCATAATCGGTATTGCTGGTAAGGGTATTGATCATCTTCTGGATGATGTCATACTGTTTTCTGGTATCCGTTGCCACCCATACTGTGAGCTCTTCTTTCTTCTGACCATCCTCGTTTCCCTTGGCATGAACTTTGAAGTCATTGGTAAAGGAACCGATAAAGGCATTCCAGGTATGGGCCACATTGGCAAAGAAGCCGCCGTTTGCACTGGGAAGCTTATATCCCTCCCCTGCCACCATCAGATAATCCATCTCCAGAGGCAGGTTGTTGATGCTGTTGACCCACTCGCCCAGGGCGGAGAGTTTGGTGTTGAAATCGCCCAGGTACTTGGCCACATCGTCAGGCTTCTTGATCAGTTTGATCATGGAGTTCATCATGTCCACCACGCCGGAAGTCTTGTTGGACACTTCCAGACTCTCGCCAAACATTTCCACCACAGCGTTCAGCCTGGTGTACTCCACTTCAAGAACATCCTGCATATGAGAGACATATGTAGTAATCTGATAATCACGGTACTGGTCAGGATCTGCCCCTGTAACCGCCGTGAGTTCACGGTATAGATTATTTAGATTATCCACACTCTTGCTTGCCAGATCCACCGCCTCCGCCAGCTCGCCCAGAGTGGCGGTCATGGTGATGGTGTTCTCCCCTTTTTCCAGATAGAAATAGTAATCTCCATCTTCTCCTCCCAGGAAAGCAGTCTGCCAGTCAGGACCGTAGTCGAACCTGACCTCGCCTGCCTCCTTAAAAGGAAGCTGCCCATTTACCGTCAGGCTGCGGGCGGAATAGAATCCCCTGTTCAGGTACTGCTTAAAGCGGACGCCCAGCTTGTAGAGGCCGGCCTCTTCCACTTCCACCTTCCAGGTGATGTTCTGTCCCGCAGAAGCCCAGTTCTTGCCGCCAATGGTATTGTACACAATATTGCTGGCGTGGTAGGGCTGAGACGCCACGGAAGTACGGTCATTGTTAGGGGACAGGGAAGAACTCGACTTCACAAGCGCATCCTCCGCCTGGACAATAACGGCGCCTTCCTTCACATTGTTGGCGCTGATGATCTCCGCATCCAGCTCTTTCTGGCACATGTCAAGGTACTCGGCATAGGGCAGAATCTCTGACGCGGGCACCAGGGCAATCTCGCTGATTCCCAGAGCCGACTGAGTGGACTCCAGGGTCACTTTATTGCTGCCCTTCCCAAAATAGAACATATAACTTCCCAGGGTATCACAGTCATTGGAGTTGATATAGGCAGATGCCGGCCCTGCTGTCTGTACCTGGGTGGGCGCGGCCTGGTTGCCGTTGGTATTCATCAGCCAATCCTTGTTGTCATCCACCCAGAGGCGGTCGACACTGATATCTCTACAATCGTCAAAGGGTAATTTCCCATTTATATACACATTGCGCAATATTGCCTGAGTGCTGGATATGTCTGTATAATATGTCAGCTGGATATAATACAGACCGGCTTCCGCTACGTTGAAGTCGTAGGTGACGGAGCCTTCACCCTGCGTCCACAGAATACCGTTTCTCTCCGCAAGGCCGTTCATGTCTGCTTCCGCGTACTGGGAAGCGCCCAGGGCGATCCTGCCTGTGGGATTCTCCACATATGCCTTGGAATGCTGGGAGAGATAAGCATCATACGATACGGCGGACGCATCCTCATAGCTGAGGTATTTTGCCAGAACTGTATCGCGGGTCTGGGCATATTCATCGCTGGACGCCATGTTATATGCCACAACCGCCACGACAATCAGTGCAACCAGAATGCATATATTGCGAATGCGGGTTTTGTTCTTTTTCTTTTTCACCCCATCAGCCCTTTCGTTTCTAAATATTGTGTGGCTGCGCCCCTATTTGCATAGAAATCACAGCCACACAGCGCAATTAATATATACTCTATCTAAGTATGACAGATCTTACTTGAATCCCTGATCCTTCATGTTGGCATCACCTTCACTCTTGAAGTTCTCGCCTGTGGATCTGGCATCTCTTCCGGCTGCGATAACGTAGTAGCCGTTTCTGTTCACACGCACAACTCCGTTGCTGTTGAACGCATGACCCCAGTCAACGGTGGATCTGGAATGCAGCCAGTCAAACACTTCGATGTCCTGTTCGTTGCAGAAGTGGCCGGGATCTCCGGGATCGTAACCCATGTTCACATAAGTCTCACCCTTGGATTCTGCCTCCCACATAGCGGTTCTTGCCGCCTGGCCGTCGGGAACATCAAGGTCACAGAAGTCACGTGCGATCTGGTGAAGTATAATATCAGGAATTTCCTTTGCGCCGGCTCCCCTGTACTCAGCCTTGGGAACAACCACGTCCGTCCAGATAGACTGAGGAACAAGATATGTATCGCTGAGTGTCTTGTAATCGCCGCTGCAGGTCACCTGGGATCCCCAAGGCCAGGGAACGATGCCCCAGTCGCCTACATTCTTTTTCACATCACCATACTGCCATGCCTCAACCATGCCAAGCACAAATGTCTTTGCCTCTGTGGGGCCGCACATATCCTGCATCTGGTAGACAAAGTCAGCGCTGATACCGCCGGTCTCCTCGTCAAGATTTACATTGGTTGCCGCAGGAGCCAGACCCTGCTGCTGAAGTTTTGTATAGAATTCCAGAGCCTCAATATAAGCCTCGTCTGCCATGTGGATCTCGCCGTTGGAATCGATGGACACGGTGCCGTTGGCTCCGGGCGCCATGCTCACCCAGTGATTGGGATGTACGGAGATAGGATAGGTGCCGTCGGGAAGCTTGGACTTCATCTCGGTAAGATACTCGATGCAATCGTCATAGCTCCACTCGCCCGCCATGAACTTGTCGGTGGGAGTCTTTTCCATACCGATACTCTGCAGGTATTCCCGGCTGTACACAAGCACATAGGAGCTTCCCATGTTGTCATAGGTCCATCCATATACCTTGCCCATCCAGGTACCGGGTGTCACATAGGCGCTTCCCAGCTTCAGCTGGTCCACATCTGCGGTAATATCTGCCAGATAGTCCTTGAGACTCAGGACAAGGTCGTCGCCTACGGTGAAGATATCCGCAAAGCACTCGCCATTGGTGAAAGTGGCGAGGATCTTGTCGCCGGTCTCGTATCCGTCGTCACCTGTAAGATTTACATACTCAATTTTAATATTATACTTTGCCTCAAGCTGATGGGCGATATCCCACTTCTTGGTATATCCCTGCTTTACATTGCCGTCATCATCCAACTTGGTCTCTTCATTCAAGTCACCGAAGATACCGCCGTTAACTCTGACAACCGCACCGCCGAAATCATAAGTCTCTTCCGGTGTCTCCTGACTCTGATCTTCTGCCCCCCCTGACTCTTCTCCGCCTGTGGAGCTCTCGCCGCCGCTGGACTCGCTGCCGCCGGAAGCGCTGCCGCTGGGTTCAGCGGAATCATTCCCGCAGCCCGCCACGCCTGCCACCATTGCCGCTGCCATGGCAATTGCGCAGATCCTTGTCGCAAATTTCTTTCTCATACATAATCCTCCTTAAATATTATTATGAGTTACTTGCAGCAGTCACTGACATACAATAATATACCTGTGACCATGTAAATGATATCTCTAATCCGGCAAATTGTCAATAATATTTAATCTATAGGATATTTTTTGTAACTTCTGCTGAAATAATGCCCAGATTTTTTGTAGAGAATGCCTAGATTTCGTACTCTTTTACCCCAGATTGTGTAAAGAACCCTGCCAGGAAATTCCTCCCTGAACAAGGTTCTCATACAGTTTAATCGTTCTGAGTCACCACTTCCCCATGGCCCAGATTATAAGTAATTTCACCCTCCAGTTCCACCTTCAGAACCGTTGTCAGGGGATGAAGCTGCATTTTGTCCGCCCGGATCCAGAGCGTGCCCGGAATACCGCTCCAGGGCAGAGAACCCGTATAATCAAAGTCAAGCTCCTCACCTGTGTGGAGTACGCTCACCTTCTTTACCCTGGTCTTCACGCCCTTCACACAGATAAACTCTGCCGGCTTATCGTACACAAAAAGGTAAATGGTCGTCTTATCCTTTGACAGGGTGCTGCCTCCCAGGTACTGGCTGTAGTCAAGCCCTCTTCCCGTGCCAAAAACCGCCTCCTCATGGTCATGGATAAAGGTTCCCAGATCCTCCAGCACTTTCACCTGTCTCTCGTCCAGAGTGCCGTCCTCCTTGGGACCCACATCCAGGAGCATCCTGCCCCCCAGTGTAATACAGTCGCAGAACATGCGCACCACCTGGCGGCTGGTCTTGTAGTGATTATCCTGTACCCTGTATCCCCAGGAACTGTTGATGGTGGTGCAGAATTCCCACTCTCCTTTGGGGCCGTGAAGGGGAATCCCCTGCTCGGGCGTCTCATAATCCCCATAGCCCTGAAGTCTGGAGTTCACCAGAATATTGGGGTTAAGACTCTGAAGGTACTCTTTGAACTCTTTGGCTTTCCACTGTTTGGCGCTGCGCTCCCAGTCCCCGTCAAACCACAGCAGATCCACCGTGCCGTAATTGGTCAGAAGCTCCTTAAGCTGATTGTTGTTGAACTCCAGAAATTCCTGCCATTTCTCCGGATCTTCCGGGCCTCCCGCCGGGGTGGCAAACACGTCCTTGAGATGATTCTGAGGATCGGACCCTTCCGGATACACTGTCCTGTAGCGGGGATCGGACCAGTCAATCAGTGAATAGTACAGGCCCACCTTCATGCCTGCCTCCCGCACCGCCTGGGTGTACTCCTTGATCAGGTCCCGGCCCGCAGGAGTCTTCTTCACCACGCTGAGATCCGAATATTTGGTGTCAAACAAAGCTACGCCGTCATGATGTTTTGAAGTCAACACCACATACTGTGCCCCTGCGCGCTTAAACAGATCAGCCCATGCTTTTGCGTCAAACTTTGAAGCCGTAAAGCCCTCACACTGCTTCATATAGTCCTCATATGAGATGGCTCCATTGTGGAAGGACCAGGATTCAGACACATTCCCAAGTGAATAGATTCCATAGTGAATGAAAATCCCCAGCTTGGCCTCCTTAAACCATTCCTGCATCATAATTATTAATCTCCTTTCTTGATGCCAGATAACTTAAGCTCCAAGTATCATAACACAAAAATTATATATAATCCATATGTATTTTCTTTTTTTCTCAAATTCCTTTGTGTAATATTTCCAAGTTTTTTGCCGTTTTTTTGTTAATTCTTTCCCTCATGAAAATTCCCGGCATATTCACATTTTTTCCGAGGTTATTATCCTAAAGAATAAACATAATTTTACTATAGTATCATATATTCTACACTCTAAAGTTGGTTATCTTTACTATGGCATATTATATTTTATTCTATAGTCTTTATCTCTCCTTTGGAACCTGTTACAATGAAATCCATGGGAAATTCAGGATGCATTTTTCTTCTTTCAGTAGTATACTTATCTGCACAGAGCACTCTGTATCAATCCGGCAGAGAAGGTTCCTTCTTCTGCCGGTGTGTATAAAACAGCACGGTACAGTCCGTGCGGAAAAGGAGAAAGCAGATGGACATAGCCAAAAATCAGGAGAAAACCCGGCAGTACAGAACCCGCGCCAGGGCTCTGGTGGCACAGATGACCCTGGAGGAGAAAGTGGAACAGACCGTCAACGACACCCCGGCGGTAGAGCGTCTGGGGCTGAAAGCCTACAACTGGTGGAATGAAGCCCTCCACGGGGTGGCCAGAGCGGGGGTGGCCACCGTGTTCCCCCAGGCCATCGGTCTGGCGGCAACTTTTGACGAGGACTTTATCGAACAGGTGGCGGACGCCGTCTCCACGGAGGGACGGGCCAAATTCAACCTGCACCAGGCCAAGGGGGATCGGGGCATCTACAAGGGCCTCACATTCTGGTCCCCCAATGTGAACATATTCCGGGATCCCCGTTGGGGCAGGGGCCATGAGACTTTCGGGGAGGATCCTTACCTGACCTCCCGCATGGGGGTGGGCTTTGTAAAGGGAATCCAGGGCCATGACGAGAATTATCTGAAAGCCGCCGCCTGCGCCAAGCACATTGCCGTCCACAGCGGACCTGAGGGCATCCGGCACAGTTTTGACGCGGTGGTGGGAAAACAGGATCTCTATGAGACCTACCTGCCTGCCTTCCAGGCCTGTGTGCAGGAGGGACATGTGGAAGCGGTTATGGGGGCCTACAACTGTATCAATGGAGTGCCCTGCTGCGGGAATTCCATGCTTCTGCAGGATATTCTGCGGGGAGAGTGGGGATTTGAGGGACATGTGGTCAGCGACTGCGGGGCCATTGAAGATTTTCACGCGGGACACCATCTCACGGACACTCCCATGGAATCCGCCGCCATGGCCATGAACAATGGATGCGACTTAAACTGCGGGCACATGTACCACTTCCTGAAGCAGGCGGTAAAGGAGGGCCTGGTGGACGAAAACCGCCTGGACGAAGCTCTGGTAAATCTGTTCACAGCCCGGATGAAGCTGGGCGTGCTGGACAGGGAGGAAGAGAATCCTTATGACAAAATCCCTTACAGTGCGGTGGACAGCAGTTCCATGCAGGCTCTGAACAGGGAGGCTGCCGCCAGAAGCATGGTACTGCTGAAAAATGAAGGGGGCCTGCTGCCTCTGGACAAGTCCTCCCTGAAGACGGTGGGAGTCATCGGACCAAACGCCAACAGCCGCAAGGCCCTGGTGGGCAATTATGAGGGAACTGCCTCCCGGTACTGGACCATCTCAGAAGGAATCCAGGAGTATCTGGGGGAGGAAGTGAGAGTCATGTTCTCCGAGGGCTGTCACCTGTACCGGGACAGAGTGGAGACCATAGGGGACAGAAACGACCGCATGGCCGAGGTAAAGGGCGTGTGCGACTGCAGCGACCTGGTGGTGGTATGTCTGGGTCTGGACGCCGGGCTGGAGGGCGAGCAGGGGGACGCCAACAACGAGTACGGAAGCGGGGACAAGCCGGATCTGGGGCTTCCGGGACTGCAGCAGGAAGTGCTGAAAGCCGTGGTGGACAGCAAAAAACCCGTGGTCCTGGTGCTTCTCTCCGGCAGCGCCCTTGGGGTGGACTGGGCTCAGGACCACGTGCCTGCCATTATCCAGGGATGGTATCCCGGAGCCCAGGGAGGAATGGCTCTGGCGGAGCTTCTCTTTGGGGATCGCTGCCCTGAGGGAAAACTTCCTGTCACCTTCTACCATGCAGACCATGTGCTGCCGGATTTCACCGACTACAGCATGAAGGAAAGAACCTACCGCTATATGACCGGGGAAGCTCTCTATCCCTTTGGGTATGGCCTCTCCTACACCACCTTTGCCTACAAAAAGGCCACTGCGGACAAAGATCAGGTGACGGAAGAGGGTGTCACCATCAGAGTTTCCGTGAAAAATACCGGCGCCAGGGCAGGGGCTGAGACCGTGCAGGCCTATGTGAAAATCCACCGGGAAGGCACTCCCAATGCCCAGCTGAAGGGCATCTGCAAACTGCGGCTCTCCCCGGGGGAGGAGGGAGAGGCCCTGATCCACCTTCCCGCCCGGGCCTTCGGCCTTTACAGCCAGGAAGGAAAACTTCTGCTCCAAAAAGGAAGGGCAAGTGTCTCCATAGGAGGACAGGGGCCTGACCCCAGAAGCCGCCGCCTCACAGGTCAGGAAGTACAGCTGCTGGAATTTGAGATCCCTCAGGACATGACCCTGTGAAAAGAATTGCCCTGACAGCAGATTCCTTCCTTGTATTTTTTTCCGCCGAGGGTTATACTTAGAGACATAAAGACGGAAACTGCTCTGGGAGCACATCCCGGAGCAGTTTCTCTACAGAAAGAGAGGTAACGTGAGCATGAACTACCGCATTCCCATTCCGGCCGTGGACTTTCATCCCCCCATCTACGCCTGCCGGTTTAACGACAAGCCCTTCCAGCTGGACGGCAACCTGGACAAGGAATTCTGGAGGAACATCCCTTTCACGGACAATTTTGTGGATATCGAGGGCAGCATCCGACCTGTGCCCCGGTTCCGCACCCGGGCGAAAATGGCCTGGGATCACGAAAATCTGTACTTTGGCGCTCTGCTGGAGGGAGACGAGATCTGGGCCACTCTCACAGAACACGACAGCGTAATTTTCCAGGACAATGACTTTGAGATCTTTGTGGATCCGGACTCTGACACCCAGGCTTACACAGAGTATGAGATGAACGCCCTGAACACCACCTGGGATCTGCTTCTGACCAAGGCTTACCGGGACAACGGAAAGCCTGTGAACGGCCTGGAGCTTAAAGGCCTGCGCTCCGCCGTGTACATTGACGGAAAACTCAACAAACCCGGCTCCCACAACCACTCCTGGTCCGTGGAGATTGTGATTCCTTTTGCAGCCCTGTCCGAGTGCGCTGCAGAGAACCGCGCTCCTGTCTCAGGCGAATACTACCGTGTGAATTTCTCCAGGGTTCAGTGGAAGGTAGACATTAAAGAAGGCGCCTTCGCCAAGCGCCTGGACAAAGAGACAGGAAGACCCCTTCCGGAGGACAACTGGGTGTGGGCTCCCACAGGGGTAATCAACATTCACTATCCTGAACTGTGGGCTTTCCTCTTCTTCACCGACGAGCCCAGGAGCTCCAAAGATTTCAGCATTCCGGAGGATGAACTGCGCAAATGGGAACTGCGCAAGCTCTATTATGCACAGCAGGCCCACTGGGACGAGACGGGAAGCTATTCCGACAGCCTGGACGTGCTGAAGGAGACTTTGGCAAGACTCAGCCCCTGCGAGGCCAACAAAACGGTGCAGGAGCTTCCTTTCCAGCTTTCCACCACGCCCCACACCTTCGAGATCACCTGCCCTTCCCAGGACGGAGCAAGGACCCTGGCCATCTTCTCCGACGGAAAGACAACTTCTTTCTCCTCATAAAGCGGGAGTGATTTTCTTCATAACCACAAAGATGCACATACTCGAAAGAGCATGTGCATCTTTTGTCATTGAAAACAGGTTATTTTTAGAATAAGTCTATGTTCTTTATAAACACTTCTCCTCTGGCGGCAGTCACCCGCACCACAATCTGCTCCACCTGATCCCCGGTGTCATCCAGAAGTCTGTTCTGCTCCGCAAAAGGATCTGTCAGAGCACAGATTTTCCGGTTTCCGATGGTAGTCCCCTGGAACAGAGGATAATCCCCTCCGCCGGCATACTCAATCCGAAAGCTCTCCACTCTTTGTCCTTTGGAGATATCCTCCCTCAGCTCCACATACTTTACCCTGGGAACCGGTTTGTCAAGAGTCACCAGATACACAGGCTGGGTGGGATACTTCCCGTCTATCTTCTCCACCTTTGCCTTCAGAGGTGTGCCAAATTCTTTGTCCAGCAGGGCTCGAAGTTCCTTGAGACGGGTTATATCCAGCTCATCCAGCAGGCCATCCCTGTTGGGAGGAATGTTCAGGTTCAGACAGGCATTGCCGCCCACTGATCCCAGGTAGATCTGAAACAGCTTCTTCAAAGGTCTGGGCTCCTCCTGGCTGTGCCAGAACCACCCGGGACGAATGGAAGTATCCACCTCCGAAGGCAGGAAAGCAAGGCCTTTGGAATAGAGAATACTGCTCATACTGCCGATCAGACCGTCCGTGCATCCCATATACGACAGGGAGCCTTCTCCCGCAAGAGGGCCGGGCCCTGTCTGAATATCTGCCAGTTCATACAGTTCCCCAGGTACCACCGCCCACTCTGAGACACGGCTGCTGCCCGCCTCATTGCCGCACCAGCGCACGTCCGGCCCTCCGAAAATCACCGCACCCGGCTGGTACTTTCGTATCATCTCAATATAACGGGGAAAGTCATATTCCTGCTTTTTCCCGTTGGGTCCTTCCCCACAGGCGCCGTCAAACCAGATACAGAAAAGATCTCCGTACTGGGTCAGCAGTTCTTCCAGCTGGTTACAATAGTAATCATTGTACTCCGGCGTTCCATAGAGTTCACTGTTTCTGTCCCAGGGGGAGAGATACACCCCAAAGCGAATTCCTTCCTCCCGGCAGGCGCTGGCCGCCTCGGCCACCACATCCCTTTTGCAGGGAGCGTTTTTCACGCTGTGTTCTGTGTACTTGGAGGGCCAGAGACAGAAGCCGTCATGGTGCTTTGCCGTAAGCACCATGCCCTTGATTCCCGCTTCCCGCAAAACTCGTGCCCACTGGCGGCAGTCAAGTCCCTTTGGATCAAAAAGGCTCTCAGGCTCTTTTCCCGTTCCCCACTCCTGATCGGTGAAGGTATTCATGCCAAAATGAATAAAGGCATAGAATCCTGTGTCGTACCACATGAGCTGCCGGGGGGATGGCGCCACCCCCGCAGCCTCTTTCAAAAAATCTATCATAAATATCTCCTAAATTCCAGTACTGTCACTGCAGAATTCTCCAGAGGATATCTGCAAGTCCCACGTTGTAGCCTGCATCGCTGTAGACGCACTGGTTTCCGTTCTCCAGAACCACTGCCAGGGGCAGTTTGCCGGGTTTTCTTCCCACATTTTCCGCCAAAGCCCGGTAGTTATCCCCAAAATCATCCAGACAGCAGTGGATAGCGGGCAAAGCTTCCAGGGTTCTGTGGAGGGTGGGGTTTTCCAGGTCCTCCGGCGACTTGAGCACCATGAAAATGGGCGCCTTCAGGGCGGCAAAATCCTCTTTCCGCTCAAACAGCTCATTCAAAATATGCTCTGTTGGTTCTCTGGTGACTTCCAGCCACAAAAACAGGGCTTTCTCCCCTGTGAGGGCAGAGATCCTATGGGACTTTCCGTCCATATCTCTCAGGTCAAAATCCTCCGTCTCCACCTTGGAGAGCAGGCCTTCCACAGCCACCTCCCTAAGAGAAATGGTCATGGTCTTCTGTTCTCCCTCTTTGAGGGCAAATACAGCCATATTGGCCAGCTGGTCGCCGTTTTTCTCCCTGTTCACCGTGAAAATCCGGTAGATGCCCGGCCGCAGAGCCAGGGTGAGCTCCCCGTTCTCAATGCGATCCGTCTCTCCCCACAGACCCAGACGATAGAACCCGTCCTCCTCAAAACGATCCAGAGAGTAGTGTTCCCAGTCACTGAGTTTCAGCGTACCGTCCTCCCGCAGGGTCAGGCTGCAGGGCACTTCTCCGGCATCCCCCGGAGCTGTGAATCTGCCCTCACGGTAATACTCCACCCGGCCGTCAAGGCCGCTGAGCCTGGCAGGAATTCCCAGGCTGCGGTAAAGGTTCACGCAGAGCACTTCCTTGGAATGCCTGCTGCCCACACCGCCTTTCAGGCAACCTTCCCAGGAGGTGATCAGATTCTCGTACTCCTCCTCCGGCAGGGAGACCACCCAGCGGTCCACCAGCGCCGGAAGACAGGCGGGATCCCGTTCCACAGCCTCTCTGGTTCCCTGATCCAGGCAGGATCCCAGAGCCTCCCTGCAGGGCCTTAACATCTCATTGGACACCCTGGGACAGAGCAGATATCTGAAGAATACTTTCTCAGGCACCTTCCCCGCATAAGGCAGGGCGCTCCTGCAGCAGTCCAGAAGTACCTCCACCGGGGTATCCCAGCAGTCCTTCTCCCGCAGGACTTCCAACGCCTGAAGTTTCCAGAGATCTTTCTTCTCTGCTCTCCACTCCACCGGCAGAAGATCGCCGGGATCCCACTCCAGGAACTTTACAATCTCACCCATATTGCTCCGGGCCTTGTTCAGAATAGCCTCCATCCGCTCCCTGTCCTGGCCGGAAAAACGCTTCAGCGCCTTCTCCGCCGTCTGGGCGTCGTAGAAGTTTTCTATTTTCTTCTGGCGGTATTCCGCCGCCTGGGCAAGGCGCCGGGCTCCCGTCTCCTGCTGTTTGGGGGTGAGCAGACCGTCGTGAATATAACAGGTCTTGGGGGCATGGAAATCCAGCTGCCGCCAGCCCTCCCAGCACTGGGGCTGCTTCTTCAGCACCACTGTGCACACTGCCCCTTCCTCCTCCTGGCCCACTCCTGCCAGGGACACCAGATTTTCACCGTAGAGATCTCCCTTGCCGGCGCAGAGATACAGATCCCCGTACCCGGTCATAAGCTCGGCCTGGCCGCATTGTTCTCCTTTTTCCCCTGTATGTATCAGGGCAACGCTTCCCAGTTCGCCGTGATTTGCCACCTTGAAATCCAAAACTGCTCCGGGGACAGGTCTGCCATCCTCATCCACAGCCTTTACCCACAGCTTTGTGGTATCCGCATAGCGGTCCAGATGATTCAGCACCACCGCCATACCCTTAGGCCCCACCTGGGCGTCCTCCGGCCTGTCCTTGCCGAACCACCTGGAGTGAAGCAGCATGGCCCGGGAGGCGGGCTCTATAAACCATCCCGTGTCCAGACGCTCATCGGGCTCACAGGCCCCCAGGAAATGCCACTCTCCGTCGCACCAGGCCTCCACCCAGGCGTGGTTGTCGTCACAGTGAGTCCACAGAGGGGCATAGATCTGCCTGGCCGGAATCCCTATGCTGCGCAGAGCCGTAACTCCAAAGGTGGACTCTTCCCCACAGCGTCCCAGCACATTGTAAAACAGTGTCAGAGGCCCCTGGGTACGCCCGTCAGAGGCCCGGTAAGTGGCCTCCCTGGCGCACCAGTAGTTCACCTCCACCGCCGTCTCATACATGGTGCCCTTCTGCCGTCCTGCGGCTTCCAGAACTCTGTCGTGGAAAAACTTCCGCACGTCTGCGATATCCTCATTGTTCACCCTGTAATGAAGCACATAGTTGGCAAAAATCTTCTCCGGCACACGGCCTGCAAAATCCCCCTCATGCCACAGATACACCCCGTGCTCCGCGTAAGCCTTAAACAAACTGGCGGGATAGTCCAGAAGATCGCTGAAGGGCATGGCGCTGTACAGAAAGGTCAGAGCCTGCGCCTGATCCTGGCCGCACTGTCCCAGGATCCCCAGGATTTCTTCCTTCTTCCCAAGGAGAAATTCTTTTCCCATACCGGGCGCAAGTCCGGCCTCCTGCTGCCCTGCAGCCTGGATTCTGTCCTCCAGCAGGGCCATCTGCCTGTCAAAAGCAGCTTTTATCTCAGAAAAATACTCCGCAGAAAACATATTGATTCAATCCTTCCCGCAGAAAAGAATAAGCTTCTCTCCTGCCCTATGCCAGTTCCTTGTACAGAGTGTCCAGCAGGGTGCGTGTTCTGTCGCACTTGTGCTCCCAGTAGAAAATACCCATGTATCCCTTCTCCTTCACATACTCCGCCTTGGCCTTCAGGGAACGGGGATCGTCGTAGGAGAGGAATGTGGAGCCATTGAACAGATAGGGAGCCTGAGCCTCCTCATCCCAATAGCAGGTATAGCCGTTTTTGTCGATATAGTCTTCTACCAGAATACCATAGTCCGGGCCGTATCCGCCGCCCTTGGGGCAGAGCTCCAGAAGACCGTGGTTCCCGTTCTCCTTCAGATCTACCCACTTCCTGGAGTAGAAGGCAGCCCCCATGTTCAGGCGGTCCGCGCTGACCCCGTGAGCCTCAAACAGAGCCAGGGCCTGGGCGCAGCTGTTCCTGAACACATCTCCCACATTGGAGAAAAGAGCCGTGTGGTGCCCTGCCAGAGCGTGGAAGCCGCACTTTAAGTCATAGGTCATGACATTGATATAATCCAAATATTCCATCAGCTCCGGAAGTTCCGTACAGTTCACATAGTACACATCTGCCCCGGCGGCGATGGTCAGATAATGCTTCTTTCCCCCAAGAGCATCCAGGGCCTTACGGATCTGAGCGCAGAACAGGGTAAAATTGTGTTTGTCATCAGGGGATACCGCGCTTCCGTTGGAGGGCACACAAGGGTACTCCCAGTCCAGATCCACCCCGTCCAGATCATATTTCACACAGGCCTCCGCCAGAGCCGCCGCAGCCTTCTCCCGCATTTCCTCCGTAGCGCAGCACACGGTGAAAGCGTCCCTGTCAGCCTGCACCATGGAAAGAATAATCCGCAGATCTCCATTCCACTGCCGAATCTGAGGGATCAAATCAATTTTCTCTTTACAGCCGTTGCAGGTGACGCTGCCATCCCTGTGGAGCTCACCGAAGGCAAGGTTGATCCCTGTCAGTTTTCCGGCGTCCTCCCTGGTGAATTCTCCGCTGCCCACATATCCGATAATCTCTTTTTTCATCTTCATTCCTCTTTCTATCATTTTTATTCTCTAAAATGCCGACAGGAGCGCCAAAAAAGCATTCTGCCCTCTGGCGCTCCTCCTTTCACACTCTGACCAATCTTCCTGTCTCAAGCCTGTATAAAACTACAACTTTTCCTTCTCTCAGCCAGCCGTCAGTCCACAGGTCTGCGCAGCAGATCCGCATACCAGCAGAACACATCGGAGATCTTGTCGATGTCCCCTGACTTGCTGTTCTCCCTCCAAAGTCTCTGGTAATAGTGCAGGCATCTCTCCAGTTCTCCCGCTATAGCCGCGCCGTTCTCCGGCTTCTGGCCCTTCTGCAGATTGGAGAGGAACAGACCTGTCTCGTTCCACACCCTGGTGGCCTCCAGCGCCACATGAGCGCACTCCAGGATCCAGCGGCTGCGGCTGTCCAGATGACGGCTGCACTCCCTCAGCTTCGCCTCCAGAATCTCGATGGCTCCGTTGCGGTCGGGCACCTTGCTCATGTCTTCTTTTTCAAAGAGCTCCTGGATCTTTTCTCTTTCCCTGCCCTTCTGCGCCCACTCCTTTATGGCCACCGCATTGTACCAGCCAAAGACCTGCTTGCCGCAGCCTTCTCCCAGAAGACCCACAAACTCTCCCGATGCGTCGCCGAACTCCAGAATGGAAATCTGCCTGTTCATCTCCTCGTACTCAGGCACATTCTCTCCCCAGGAACACACCGCGCCGTAGATCAGGCCGGGAATGGAGAAGATGGGCTGGTTCACATGTCCGAAATCGCCCCAGTCTGTGTTCAGGACGCCGATGGCATTGTACTGCCTGGCAAACCCGCACATCCTGACAATATTCTTGTAGCTGCCGCTCATGTAGTTGACCCAGGTATTCCATCCGCACACTCCCGGGCACAGGTACTGCAGAGCCCCTGCCTTGTGGATAATCTTGGCCGCCCAGTCAGACTGGTTTTCCACATAGCCCCAGGTGAGGCAGATCACTTCCTTGGGCAGTTCCGGGCACAGCTCGGGATGACCGCTGATAATGTCTCCCCAGAACATGGGCACCTTGCCGTTGTCCACCAGGAACTGGAAGAGTTCCTTGATGTAATCCACATACAGGACGCCCGTTCCCTTCTCCTCCGCCAGTTTGGCGCTCTTGCCCTTGCCCAGGTCGAAAGTCTCATCTGCACAGATGTTGAACTTATCCGTCCTGAACAGCTGCATGAACTCCCTTACCAGGTTCTTCACCATGGCGATGGAGACCGGATTGGACACATTCACCGTGTGGTGCGCCATTCTGTCCTCAAAGGAGAACATTTTGCCGAAACTGTCAGGCATCTCACACAGATCTTCGCAGGTTCTGGTGCCAAGAAGCTTATACATATGACCGAAGGTAGCCAGGGAGGGAATGAGCTCAATGCCTCTGTCATAGCAGTATTGATCCAGCTCCATAATCTCTTCCGCCGTCAGGGGCTCCTCGTCCCTCCAAAGCTCCGTCATATCCCGGAAGAGGTAGGTGTGCTCCACATACAGCTGCAGCTGGTTCATCTTGTAGAAGCAGAGGGTGTCAGCCAGTTTCTTCAGGTTCTCCATGGACTGGATCCGGCCCCTGGTGGCATCGTGGTAAAATCCTCTGTTTTTGATGTCGGGCTCATCCTCAATGGAGACCCAGGGCAGAAGCCCCGCCTTCTGACGCACGATCTGGCGCAGGGTCTGAACCGCATACCCCAGAGCGTGCAGACTGCCGCCGGTGAGGAACGCGCCTTCTCTGTCAATCTTCAGACTGTAGTGATCCTGATCCAGGGACTCATCCACCTTCAGCAGAATATCCCCCTTGCGGAAAACTCCCCTGCTGATGTCCAGCTTCAGGCCGGCCCAGGTGGAAATCTCCTCCTTCAGCTGCCCTGCATAGACGCGGGCCCCCTGAGGGCATGACTGATCCATCATAATCATGGTATTCATCCGCAACATCAGGCTGCCTTCTTTTTCCTCTACTTTTTTGGGAATTGGCAGTAATATCATATCCGTTTTCCTCCGTTTTCCATCCGGGCTCTGTCAGGCCCAGTCGAACGCCAGCGGCAGGCTGGCAGAAAAAATATAATTCCGGTCTCCCCGTTCTCTCAGCGTCTCTTCCATGGTCTCTTTCGTTCTGACCACATTGTGGACATTTCTGTACCTGTCAGGGAATACCACCTTCACCGGACGATCCAGATCAAGCATGCTGTCATTTAAGAGCGCCCTGGCACGTCCCTGCGTGTCGTCCCGCTCCACCACAATGCTGTTGGTCTCACGGTCCAGGCGCGCCACAATGGTTCCCTTCCTGATCTCCCCCGGAACCTGGAGCCAGTAAAAACTTTCCACGCTCCGCTGTGCAGCCCTCTCCCTGGCATCCAGCTCCCAGATCACCCTGTCGGGCAGTGGATCCCGCCGAAACTGCTCCAGAAAGTGTACTGCGTTGGCATCCACCCTGCGCCTTGTGACCGTGCCCCGGGAAAGCCATACCCGGTTGTCCACCAGCACGGTCTGATCCTCCTGGACATTGTCGCCGAAATTATGCGGTTTATCCACATGCACATAAACATTGTGAATATACCCTTCCGGATCCCCTTTCTGCAGGGACTCCAGGTAATCCTGATACCGCACGGTCTCATAACAGCGGTCGTGAGCGGTGTCGTTCATGCCCACCTGGAGCTGGATGGGCGTGCGGTAGAGATTTACCAGGCTCCCGGAATTGTGATGTCCCGCCGACATGTGAAGGGCCGCAAACCGATCCGCCATACGAGGTCCCACCAGATAGACCCCGTCCCCGCCGGCGGAAAATCCCATCAGGTAAACTCTGTTGGGATCCGCCCCGCAGAAGGCCACCAGATTCTCGATAAGCCTGTCATAGAGAGGGTATGACTCCGGGTTGGCATGGGTATCCCAAGTATCCCTCACTCCCCTGGGGTTCACATAGATGCCGCATTTCACACTATCCTTGTAATACACACTCATGTGTTCCCACTGCCTGTTGTTCATGTCCGGCGTTTCACCGCTGCCGCCGCCGTGAAGGGCAATGTACACCGGGTAGCCCTCCGGCCCCGGCTCCCCTATCACTTCCATCCCATAGCGCATTTTCACTTCGCCGTGGGAAATACACCGCTCTTCCACTTCCGCCCTGCGGCCTGGGTCTGCCCGGAGGGAATCACAGTATTCCCTCCAGAGATCATCCAGGCATTTTTGTGCTTCTGAACTGTTCAATGTTCCTTCTCCTTTGCCCCCCTGAAATAAAAATAACAACTTGGATTCTATTTGTAGTATAACAAATATTCTCCGTTCACACAACCCGGTAGTTACGCTTTTGTCAAAGAAATTTACTCTCCCTGGCCAAAACGCAGGCCAAAGGCAAAGGCAAACTCATTTTCCGAAAATTTATACTCGTCCTCAGGCTCCGGACCGCAGCTGTTGGTGCCGATACCATCCTGTTTATAGTCAATGCACAGAACCGTGTGACCGCTCTCCTCCAGCTCGTAATTGTGCATTCTCTTCGTCAGCTCCTCCTGGGTATAGCGGGAGGCGTTAAAGGAGAATGGACGGCCTGAGGTCACGGACAGCTCCATATCCCCTCCAAACATCTGCACATAGCTCACATCCCAGTGGCTGCCGTTCTCCTGGGGATAGATATAGTCCTCAAACAGGGAGTCCACCGTCTCCTCAAATTTTCCGTGGAAGCTGGCCCTGCGCTTGTCCGTATAGCTCTCCACAGGCCCCAGTCCATAGTATGCCACCTTCTCCATATCCTTCGGAAGCATCATGCGCACGCCGAACCTGGGAAGCCTGGGGAAAACAGGATTCTTCTTCACCTCCAGACGGGCATCCACGCTGCCGTCCGCCCACACGCGCCATACCGCCCGGATATCCATGATCTTCTGCATATACACAGGGGAGAGAGACAGGTCGCTGACGATATCCACATACGCCGTCCCCTCTTCTCCCTGGATATGGGACGTGCAGTAGCACCTGGCCACCGGACGGTCATACTGTACTTCCCTCCAGCTGTTACGGATATACATGTCATTGTCCGTGGGGGCACGCCAGATATTGTACTCCATGGGATGCTCAAGAAGACTCTTTCCGTGGCTCACCATACTGGAGAACAGGCCTTTGAGCTTGTCATAAGTATAGCAGAACTCTCCTGACTCCACCACCAGAGTACGGTCGTCCTCCCGGACTTCCGGTTTTCCGCCCTTTGCCATGAGAGGCCTGTTCAGAAGCTTCCCTGACAGCACGCACCGGCTCTCCCGGGCGCTCAGCTCCACCTCGTCAAATCCCATGGAATATCCCGCCTTCAGCACACCCATGTCTTTTTTCAGGATCCAGTTTACCTTCAGATAGCACTTTCCTCTGCCGCAGCTGGGAAGTCCAAGGTGCAGCTGTCCCTCCCCGTGAGCAGGAATATCCAGCAGGGCCGGATCCTCCACATGGCCCTCCGCCACCTTCCCGCCGTCGCAGGATACCTCCCAGGCAAGGGTGCAGTAATCCTTCAGATTCAGGAAATCCATATAGTTGTGCAGCCTGAGGAGACCCTTACCGGCGTCAAAGGAGACTACCCTGGCAGGGCGGTACACATTCCAGAACTCCTTCAGCCCGGTGTGGGGCCTCCGGTCCGGATACACCAGTCCGTCCATGCAGAAATTTTTGTCATGGGGAAACTCTCCATGATCCCCGCCGTACCAGTACATTCTCCTGCCGTCCTCAGCGCATCCCTTGTCAATGGCGTGGTCACACCACTCCCAGACCATACCGCCGCAGGCGCCGTCGTGCCTCTGGACAACCTGGAAATACTCCTCCAGATTTCCCGGGCCGTTGCCCATGGCATGGCTGTACTCGCAGAGAATATAGGGGCGCTTTTTGGGAGCGGCATAGCAGTGATCGCTGTCCCTTTCCTCCGTGTCCTCAAAGTATTCATCAATCTCCTTGATGCTGGTATACATTCTGCTGTACACATCAAGGCAGGAATAGTCGTACTCCTTGTCCCCGGGCCTGCTGTAGGCGTTCTCATAGTGCGTGATACGGGTGTCGTCGTAGGCCTTGGTCCAGCGCAGGGCCTCTTCAAAGGTACAGCCGTAGGCGCACTCATTGCCCATGGACCAGGCAAAGACACAGGGTCTGTTCTTGTCCCGGATCACGCACCTGCTGACTCTGTCCACCGTGGCTTCCACAAAGAGAGGGTTGTCCGCAATCCAGGCGCTGGCTCCTCCCCAGGGCTGGCGGTAGGGCATGACGGTGCCGTGGCTCTCATTGTCCGCCTCGTCAATGACATAGAATCCATAGCTGTCGCAGAGCTGATAGAACTGGGGCGCGTTGGGGTAATGGCTGGTGCGGACAGCGTTCACATTGTGTTCCTTCATGAGCTTCAGATCCCTGTGCATCTGCTCCAGGCTGATGGCAAAACCTGTCACGGGATCGCTGTCATGGCGGTTCACGCCGTGGATCTTGATCTTCTCGTCATTGAAGTACAGAACCGCATCCCGGATGGCAACCTCCCGCAGGCCCACCCGCTCGGTGATCACTTCCCCAGGGGTCTCCATAACCAGAGTATAGAGATAAGGGCTTTCAGCGCTCCAGAGTCTGGCATCCTTCACCTCAAGGGTCATGGAACCGGCCCCCAGGGCCTCCGCCACTCTTTTTCCCTCCCCGTCCTCCAGATACACCTGCACGGGAATCTCCCTGTTCAGGCAGGAGAAGGTGATTTCCACCCGGGCCTGTCCTTTCTCGGGCCCCAGATGTGTCTTCACAAAGTAATCATAGACACACTCCTCAGGACGGCTCAGCAGGTACACATCCCGGAAAATGCCGCTCATGCGGAACTTGTCCTGATCCTCCAGATAGCTTCCGTCGCACCACTTCAGCACCAGCACCGCCAGAAGGTTCTCCCCTTCTCTGAGATATTCCGTCACATCGAACTCCGAGGTGGAGTGGGACACCTGGCTGTACCCCACATACTTTCCGTTGAGCCACACATAGAAGCAGGAGTCCACACCCTCAAAGTTCAGGTAAGTCCTGGGAGCCGCCTCATCCTTTTTCCACTGGAATACATGGCGGTAAGAGCCGCAGGGATTCTCCTGGGGCACATAGGGGGGATCCAGGGGGAAAGGATAGTTTACATTGGTGTACTGGTGGCTGTCATATCCATGCATCTGCCACACGGAGGGCACAGGGATTCTGCCCCACTCCTGTCCCGGCGTCATGTCCTCCTGGTAGAACTTCTCCTTCAGGTCATAGATGCTGTCATAGTAGCGGAAATCCCACTCTCCGTTCAGAAGCATGAAACGGGAGGAATTCTCTCTGTGCTCCACCAGATCCTGCTGCCTTCTGTCAGAAGGTATGTAGTAGGCTCTGCTGGGCATGGTATTCTCATGCAGGACTTCCAGATTCTCATAATGTCTCGGCACTATCATATTACACCTCTCTGCGCGCGCGGACGCGCATGCCCGCGGCGGACTTTTTCCACTTTGCAATATGTGCCGCTTATGGCTATGTCATAAGCGGCACACGGTCAGTTAGTCAGACTTCATGTAATTATACAAGCTTCAGGGTAACAACTTCATAAGGTTTCAGGGTCACTGCAATCTCCCCGGCCTGAACCGGAGCTTCCTGCTCCTCTTCCTCCAGCAGGTTGCACACAAACGCTTTTCCATACTCCCCGGCCACTTTCACCTTGGCCTTGGTGTAGGAATTTTCGGACTCATACATGCGCACCACAATGCCTTTTCCGTCCTCTGCCTTCTTCACCGTCTCAATCACCACATTGGGTGCGTCAACAGACACATAGGAAAAGCTTCCGCTCTCTCCCGCCTGGAGCTCCGCTCTCAGGGGCTGGTTGAGCTTGTAAGCCTCCGCCACAGTGCCCGCCGCCCTCCAGCCTTCCTTGTGAGGATAGAGCGCGTAGGTAAAGACATGCTCTTCCTGATCGGTGGTAGGATTGGGCTCAATGCCGGACTTAATCAGAGTCAGTGCCATATTGCTGTCCTTGACGGAGTGGCCGTACTTACAGTCGTTCATAAGGCTCACGCCGTAATGTCCCTCGGAGAGATCCATCCACTTCTGGCCGCAGCTCTCAAACCTTGCCACATCCCAGCTGGTGTTGGTATGTGTCTTTCTGGTAAGGCTGCCGAACTGCACGTCAAAAGTTGCCTCGTCGGTGTGTACCGCCACGGGGAAATGCACCTTCAGCAGGGTCTGGTGCTCCTTCCAGTCCACATGGGTCTGGAACTCAATCCTGCGCTGCTCACCGTAGAAGATAATCTTCTGGGTGATGGTGGATTTGCTGGCCTTCCTGGTGATCTCCACCACCGCACGGACGCATCCCACCTCTGTCCACTCCATGCGCTCCAGGCTGTCCACGCTCCAGCTCTTCTCCGTGTAATAGATGTCAATGTCCCAGTTGTCGAAGTAGATCGGCTTATCCTCGTACATGCAGAAATGGTTCAGTGTCTTGCCGGGCTGCACCACTTCTCTGTCATTTTCCTTGTCATAGATTCTGTCGATCTCTCCGTTGTCAGCAAAATGCACTGTGTAGTAGGGCGTCTCCAGGCAATGGTCGTCCACCAGAGTGAAGGGACATGCAGGAGCCTGCTGCCCGTTCTCCCAGCTGCCCCGGTGCAGAACGCGGTATCCCTTGGAAGGAATGCCCTTCACAAAGGCCACCTTGCCCTCCGCCGTCTGCTGCAGAGGATAGGTTCCGCCCTCTCCGTCGGTGAGGTAATCCCCCTGGCAGTCTCCCAGGCTGACCACATCACACCGATCCCTGCCGGTGGTATTGAACACCATCACGGCATCTCCTTCTCCGGCCAGGGACTTCATGCGCTCCCCGGAGAGCCTGTCCAGATCCTCCTTCAGCTGCGCGTACTCCTGCTTGGTCACTTCGTAGACCTGGTGGATGGAAGATCCGGGAAGGATGTCGTGGAACTGGTTGATCAGAGTCAGCTTCCACATGTCATCCAGCTTCTGGACAGGGTAGGGAATCCTGCTCTCTGCAAGCACAGCCAGAAGCTCCAGATCCATCAGACCCAGCTCCGTCTTCCTGTTGGAGCGCTTGTTGCGGGCCATGGAGGTAAGGGTGCCCCTGTGGTACTCAAAGTACAGCTCGCCCTCCCACACGGGAAGCCTTCTGTTGTCCTTCACCCTCTCCTTGAGCTCGTCGAAGAATACCCCTGCAAACTCCTGGCGCACCATGGGAATGCCCTTCACACCCTTCTCCATACGGATGGAAGTCTCCAGCATTTCCCTGGTAGGGCCGCCGCCTCCGTCCCCGTAGCCGTAGGAGATCAGAATGTCATTGTTGATATCCTTGTTCTGGTAGCGCATCCAGCCTCCAATAATGGCGTCAGGGTGCAGCATGCCATTGTAGGTGGTGAAGAAATTGGTCACAGGCTGTCCCACGCCCAGGGTGGTGATCAGGTGGGTGAGGACTTCCGTTCCGTCGATACCCCTCCACATCATAGTGTCATAGGGTACCTTGTTGAACTGATTCCAGGCCAGCTTTGTGGTCATAAAATAGTCAATGCCGCACTTCTTCATAATCTGGGGAAGAGCGCCTGTGTATCCAAACACGTCGGGCAGCCACAGAATGCGGTTGTCCACCCCGAACTCCTCCTTGAAGAAACGCTTGCCATGCATAAACTGGCGCACCAGGGACTCTCCGGAAGTCAGGTTGGTGTCCGACTCCACCCACATGCCCCCTTCCGGCTCCCAGCGCTTCTCCTTCACCATCTCCTTCACCCTGGCATAGAGTTCCGGATAGCGCTCCTTCAGGAATGCATACAGCTGGGGCTGGCTGGACATAAACCGGTAGTTCGGATACTCCTCCATGAGCTTCAGCACCGTGGCAAAGCTTCTGCCGGTCTTCTCCCGGGTCTGCTCCACCGTCCACCACCAGGCCACGTCGATATGGGTATGTCCGATACAGGTGGCAATCACATCCTTGTAACCTGCCATGTCTGTGTACAGAGCCTTGTCAATGTAGTCTGACGCCTGCTGCAATGTACTGTAAAACTCCTCCGAGTAAGGAGTGCGCAGATCTATAAAATTCACCGTCTCATTGAGAACATTCTCAATATCCCTGCGGATCTTGTCGTCCTCGTTCATTCTGGGGAATGCGCTCAGAGGCACCCACAGGTCATAGAACACCTTCGTCACCAGGGCGTCCACCTCGCACATGTCCACAAAAAGCTTGAACTCATTGTGCAGCGTGCCCGTGTAGGCCTGCAGCTCCAGAACCAGCTCCTCCCCTGCCACGGCCTTCTCCCGCAGGAATACTTCCTTGTGGTTCATGTCCATGCCCTGGGTGGCAGTTCCGTTGACGAACAGCAGGAACTGGGGATTCTTGGCGTCGTCCCACTCATTGATCTGGGTTCTGACCCTCATCCACATTCTCTTGCCGTCCAGCTCCTGGGGCACTTTGTACACTGCCTTGAACCAGTAGTGGCGGTCAGGCCCGTACCAGTGCATGTCCTTGCTGTCGAAATCCTTCCACTCCGCACTGTCCGCCTCAGCGTCCTGGGGATGGATGTAATTTCCCTCCTTATATTTCCAGTCTGTCACTGGAAATTTCTGCTTCCACTGAAGCTTTTTCAATTCATCGCAGATCACATTGACCCTTTTGTCTAAAAAATGCATGCTTCCTCCTTTTCCGCCATACCCTTGAGGCGCTTTTTCGTATATGGATCTGTTTTGAAATCTTGTTCCTCTCAGCCTGCCTTTTCTTATCACGCGCTATTTTATCATATCTCAAGAAATAAGCAATAGGGTTTTGGAAAATAATTCTTAGTTTTTTCTCTTGCAATTTGCATAAATGAAATGGTTTACAAAACATATCGTTTTTGATAAAATGTACAGGGATCCCGCTGTACACTATTTCATTATATGATAAATTGACTTAAAAATTCCCTGCAGATATATGAATTTTGCATCCACTTATTTTTACCTGTTTTTATCCATAAAGTAACCTGGGAAATTCGCGAAAGGAATCCATATGAATACAATTACAGATTCATCCCATAAACCAGACAGAAAAGCCTTTGAGGAAGCAAAACTGAAAATCCTGGGAACTCAAAGACAGCGGCTGGGCATTGGCACCCTGGCCGAGAAAACCGTACACGCAATCTTAAAAAATTACTACGAGCCCCGGGAGGAAAAACAGGAAGTGCCCCTGGCGGGCTACGTGGCCGACATCTTTACCGGGCAGGAGGTGATTGAGATCCAGACCCGGCAGCTCTACAAGATGAAGGAAAAGCTCTCCGTGTTCCTGGCTCTGTACCCGGTGACTGTGGTCCACCCCATCCCCCGGGAAAAGTGGCTGATCTGGGTGGACCAGGACAGCGGCGCCCTGACCCCCAGGAGAAAATCCCCTCTGAAGGGCAGTCCTTATACGGCTTTCACAGAGCTCTATGGGATCAAAATGTTCCTCAATCAGAAGAATCTTCGTCTGAGGCTGGCGCTCCTGGACATAGAGGAGTACAAGCTGCAAAACGGCCAGAGAAAGGGCAGAAAGAAGGGAGCGGCCTCCTACGACCGGATCCCTTTGGAATTTGTCCAGGAAGTGACGGTGGACTCCCGGGAGGATTACCTGCAGTTCATCCCCCCGGATCTGGCGGACGAAGACTTTACCTCCAAAGACTTCGCCCAGGCAGCCCGGATAAAGATACCCCTGGCCCAGACCGTACTCCATGTGCTCTATCATGTGGGGGCCGTAGACCGGGTGGGAAAAAAGGGACGGCTGTACCTGTACCGGGCTATGCCCCGGTAATATCCTCTTTTAGTCCCTCAAAATCCAGATAATCTTCGATAAACTGCTTCCGCAGCAGCCCAGGTGGAAGGAACTCATTGTACTTTCCCCGCAGCTGGATATCCTTCGGCAGGGGCAGGGCGTACAGATCCGGCTCAGAGACCAGGATATCCTGGATAATGGCCAAAAGCTCCTGCCCGCTGCCCTCAAAGACCACTTCCAGATACACACTGGTGATCCAGGGCAGTCTGTTCTTGATCTTTCTCTGAAGCAGAAGGTAGTGAAGGGTTATCAGCTGTCTTGTGCCCACCCAGGGAAACACGGCATATTTTTTCTCCGACAGGGCAGTGACCATGGTATCCAGAATTCCCGTGTTTCCGGCAATGTAGCGTATCTCGGTAAGCCGCTCCTGGCACCTTGGGCTTAAGTACGGACAGGAATCCCCTCCCCTCATAACGCTTCTGATCTTGCGCACCAGCACCGTGTGAAACTCCACGTCAAAGTCCACATCCCAGTCCACCAGGGAGATACCTGGAACGGGCTTCACAAAGATCACCTTGGATTTCTCGTTGATATCCACCGTCTCCCAGGCCATACCCGCCAGGGCAAATCTCACCCCCACCTTGTAGGCCTTGTCCACCGTGCCGATGGTGCGGTTCTCATCCTTCACCAGAAAATACTCCGGCGCCAGAAAGACCGTGAGAAATTTGTGGCTGTTGACCACCTTTTCCCCCTCCCGGCCCACCATCAGACCACCCCGCTCTGTGCGCTCCAGCTGCTCCGTCTCCACCAGGTGGCGAAGGAGCGTCCTGTAATCTTCCTGGGTGATATCCCTGAAACTCCCCAGGGTGAGCACTGTCTGGGCCAGGGCTCCCGGGGACATCTCCCCGTTTCCCTTCAGGCAGCTCATGGTCTGGTGGTACAGAAGGTTATAGGCATGGCGCAGGGGCGGTATGGGTTCCAGCCAGCGGTCCCGCAGGTAGAGCTCCACAATGGCGATGGTCCGGATAAACTCCCAGTTGATGGGTCCCAGAATGTCCGAGGAGTTGATTTTAATGCACTCCACAAAAGTAAAGAGAATCTGGGGGACCTGCCCCTGTCTGCCGCAACGGCCCAGGCGCTGGGCAAAACTGGACACATTCAGGGGCGCCCCCACCTGCACCACCTGGTCCAGGGATCCTATGTCAATGCCCAGCTCCAGGGTAACGGTGGCCCCGGTGACAATCTTCTCCTCCGCAGACTTCATCTCATCCTCGGTGTTCTCTCTCAGCAGCGCCGACACATTCCCATGGTGAACCCGGTACACGTCGGGAGCCTTGCACTTTCTGGCAATCTCCCTTAAGTTGGCCATCACAAGCTCAATCTCCTCCCGGCTGTTGGCAAAGATAATGGTCTTTTTGTCCAGGGTACTCTGAAAGAGGTAATTATAGTGTTCCCTGTCCCCTATGTCGCCTCCGGAGTCCGCATGGACCACATTTTGGGTGCCGTCCCGCTCCACAAAATCCCGCTTGTCCGCATAGTTTACAAATCTTTCTATGTGCAGCCGGACCCGCTTCTTTCCCTCGTCCCCCACAGGGGCCGCACAGTTTCTGCCGGTGCCGGTGTTCAGCCAGTTCCAGGCCAGGGACATATCCCCCAGGGTGGCGGAGAGACCGATCCTTCGGGGCACCACCCCTGTAAGGCGCTGGAGCCGCTCCAGAACACAGAGCAGCTGCAGCCCCCTTACATCCCGCATAAAATAGTGTACCTCGTCAATGATTACAAAGCGCAGATCCGAGAACATGTTCATGCATGCTCCCCTTTTGTTTGTCACCAGGCTCTCCAGGGACTCCGGCGTAATCTGAAGAATGCCCTGGGGCTGTTTCATCAGCTTGTTCTTCTGGGTGGCGGAGGCGTCCCCGTGCCATTTGGTCACAGGAATGCCCGAGTCCGCCAGCAGCAGATCCAGACGTTTGAACTGGTCATTGATCAGGGCTTTCAGAGGGGAGATATACACCACTCCCACAGAGGCGGAAGGCTTCTCATAGAGCTGGGTGAGCACAGGAAGAAAAGCAGCCTCCGTCTTCCCGGAGGCTGTGCCCGAAGACAGAAGCAGATTATCGTCGCTGTCAAAGATCACCTGGCAGGCCGCCACCTGGCTGCCCCGCAGTTCCTCCCACCCGCTTCTGTAGATAAAATCCTGAATAAAAGGCGCCAGCCTCTCAAATACATCCATACCCGCATCCTCCCCGGAGAACCCTGCCCAAACCCTGTCTCATATTCCAAAAATATTACAGTTCAAATTCCTTAAATTCCCCGCTGACTTCCTCCTGGTTCTCCAGTCCGCCCCTGGCCAGCTGGAAACTGTTTCCTCCCAGCACCTCCGCTGGACTCTGGCCGGGATTCTGGTACAGGATATTGGCCAGCTCAATAAAATCCCTTATAATCTCCCTGGGAGTAATATGGGTCTGAGCTCCCACACGGTTGTATTCCACTGTCAGAAAATAGACCAGATCCTCATGGGTAAGGGAAGGGGTATAGCCGTAGAGCTGCCCGTGGATGTCCTTCAGTTTTTCCACCAGAATATACATCTCCTCCTGGGTGAGCATCTGCAGCCGGATAATGGGGGCTGTCATGTCCTTCCGATCCTCCGTGGCAAAATGTCCTTCCGCCAGCCGGGACCGCAGGGCCTCATAGCTGAACAGGCCCTTGTACTTGTCCTCCACACACTGGGGCGTGCCCCCCATGAGAAATCCAATGTATCTGGCCTTCCCCTGAAGCACGTCATTGTACATGGTGAGGATCTTCTCGTAGTTGTTGGCCCTGGTGATGGAATTGGGAATCTTGTACAGATTCACCAGCTCATCTATCAGCACCAGCAGTCCTCTGTACCCGGCTCCCACCAGGAACACCGCAAAGAGCTTCAGAAAATCATACCAGGTCTCGTCGTTGACAATGAAATTGATCCCCAGATCCCCACGGGCCTCCTTCCGGGAAGGATACTCCCCCCGGAACCACCGGAGCACATTGCTCTTCAGGGCGGCGTTGTCCTCCCTGTAGGCTTTCCAGTACAGAACCACCGCTCTGGCGAACTCAAACCCGTTCACCATGCCCTCCAGGGAACCTGCCACAGCGTAGATCTGCCGCTCCACCAGGGCCTCAAACTCCTCCCCCTCCACATTCTGCTCCGCTTTCACAGAGGCCTGTATCCCGGAGATCCACTTCTCCAGAATCAGAGGAAGGGCTCCCCCGTCGGGCTTTGCCTTGGTGGACAGGTTCTGAATCAGCTCCTTGTAAGTGGCAAGCCCCTGGCCCTTGGTGCCGGCAAACCTGCGCTCCGGGGACAGATCCCCGTCCACCACCGCAAATCCCCTGGCGGCAGCGTAATTCCGGATGGTCTGCAGCAGAAAACTCTTGCCGCTGCCGTACTTTCCCACAATAAACCGGAAGGAAGCCCCTCCCTCCTGGATCATCTCAATGTCATGAAGGATGGCGTTGATCTCCTGGGTACGCCCCACGGTGATATACTCCAGCCCCGCCCGGGGCACCACACCGCCCTTCAGTGAATTTATCAGAATATTCGCTATTCTCGTCGGTACCTGCCTGGTCATGTGCCCTCCAACATTCTCTCTACTTGATCCCTATAGTCCTCATACAATGCAAATTCTTCATCCAGAATACCGTCCCCTGTGAGATCCATGGCCTTCTCATTGATCCCTTCCGCCAGAACCTCCACCATCACGCCCTTGAGGTCGGAGAAAGCTTTCAGATCCCCGGACGCAAGGATGACTCCCAGAGCCTCCCGCTCCACACAGGTCAAAGCCGCCCCAAGCTCTCCCCAGGGATCCCCCTCCGGGGAAGAGAAAATTCCCATCTGGGCAGAGGCTTCTTCCCCTCCCAGAGACCTTTCCGGCATCTCTATCTGTCCCGATAAAATCCCGGCCTCCCCTGGCTGAATCCCTCCTGAGGAAACCGCCATTCCAGCCCCTCCTGGCTGAATCCCTCCTGAGGAAACCGCCGTTCCGGCCTCTCCTGGATGAATCCCCTCTGAGGAAACCGCCGTTCCGGCTTCTCCCCGCAGAATCCCCTCCCAGGGATCCTCCTCCGGCACGGTAAGTTTTTCCTGGGTGAACAGAGCTTCCCGGCGTATCTTCTCCAGGACCCCCTCCTCCACCTGCACCACCGTTCTGGTGGACTCCCTGTAGAAATCCTCCACAGCCCCGGTAATCAGCTCCTCCAGAGAGATCCCTGCCTCCTTCAGCTCTTTTTCCAGAGCAGGGCCCAGCATGTCCTGTCCTCCGGAGAGCTTATTTCTGTATTTTACCGCTTTCCGCAGAAGAGCCTCCATCTGCTTCATGCAGTACCCCATAAGCCGCTTCCCGCTCTCCATGGTGAACACCGTGCTCTGATTCCACAGACCGCCGCTGCAGGTATAAATCTCTTTCTTCGAGATAACGATTCTTTTATCTTCTTCACACCGATCAGAATAAAAAAGTGCCTCCTGGAAAGGTATCCACCGGCTTCTGCTCTTGGCAGGCCGGAAGATCAGATCCTCCAGGGGGCCGTATTTGGCCCGAAATTCCTCCTCAAGCCTCTCCATCATATACGAAAAACAGTCCCTTATCAGCTTTTCGCTTTTTTCATCCTGCTTATAGAAAACCGACTTCCGAAGATCGTACTTTGAAAGGGAACAGAGCAGGGCAAACCTGTCCTCCATCACTTCCAGATCCGGGTAAAACTCTCTCAGCTGATTTTCCTCCACAAACTCCTGGAAGGAATGGGGCAGATCATAATAGATATGGTAATCCTTCAGCCACTTTACCACATATTTATCAACGGTAACGTCAAACATCCGGAAAGCCTCCCAGAAGGACAGTATCTGTTCCAGTCCTTCCAGGGGTGTTTCCACCCCGATATTGTTCAGCAGCTCATAGAGATACACAAAGGCGTATGATGTGGAAGTGCCTGAGATAAACCCATTCCTGATCCTGGTTCTCCAGGTAAAGTAAGTTCTCAGCTGGTCGTATCCCATGGTATGATAGTCAGGGTAATAGGAGGAGTATGGAACACTTTTATCGTACTCATCCTCAAAATCAGCCATAAACTGTCCCTGCAGGTAAAAGACTTTGGAATTTTCCTGACGGACTCTTCCGTCGTAGAAACTGTTCCCCCTTGCCCCCAGGGATCGGTTCTCCCTGCCTATCTCCCGCATCCGGTAGAACCGATCCCGCACAGGGTCCGTCGGAGCCTTCTCCACCTTTCTGGATTTTGGAACAAACTTTCCCACCCCCGGCATGGGACAGGCGTCATACTCTATCTCATAGAATACATCCTCAAGCTGCTTCTTTGTCTCCGCCATAACCTTTGCCATTAACTTCTCAAACTCCACATCACACCTCGATTCTCAAGCTCAGGAGGCTGCGGCTGCCTCCGGTTCCTTATCCCTGGCATAGAGAAGCTTCAGGATAATGGGTGTGGAGATGCTGGAGACGATGATCAGCAGAATCACCGAAGTAAAATACACCGGGGTGAGCAGTCCCACGGAAAGACCCTTCTGGGCCACGATCAGGGCCACTTCCCCCCTGGTCATCATTCCCACCCCTATCTTCAGACAGTCCATTCCCCGGAACCTGCACAGCTTTGCCATCAGACCGCAGCCGATAATCTTGCACAGAAGGGCTACCAGTACAAACCCTGCGGAAAAAAGCAGGATGCCCCCGTCCACATTTTCTATATTGGTCTTCAACCCTATGCTGGCAAAGAACACCGGGCCGAAGATCATGTACGAGCTCACCTCCATCTTCTCCTCGATATAGTTGGAGTCCTTGATGGAGCAGAGCACAATGCCGGCCACATAGGCGCCGGTTATGTCCGCAATGCCAAAGAACTTCTCCGCCGCATAGGCGAAGAAAAAGCACAGAGCCAGGCTGATAATGGGAATCCTCCTGGTGTGGGGGTAACGGGCGTCAATCTTCTTAAAAATCCTGTATAGAATCATCCCCACCACTAAAGCCAGCACAAAGAACAGCACCGTGGACATAATCACGCTCCCGGAGTTGGATTCCGGGTTCTTAAATCCTACCACAAAGGTCAGCACGATAATGCCGATCACATCGTCAATGATGGCGGCGCTCAGGATGGTGGTTCCCACCTTCCCTTTCAGCTTTCCCATCTCTTTCAAGGACTGCACCGTGATGCTGACGCTGGTGGCAGTCATAATCACGCCCATAAACACGGCCATGTAAAATTTCTCAGAGCCCCAAGGTGCAAAGCCGTAAAATCCCATGTAAAACAGAGCGCCGCCCACCAGGGGGATAAACACTCCCGCACAGGCGATAAGAAAAGCCACCGGGCCGGTCTTCAGCAGTTCCTTGATATCCGTCTCCAGCCCCGCCGAAAACATCAAAAGAACCACTCCCACTTCCGCCATCTCCATCAGAAAATCCGTCTGTTCCACCAGTCCCAGGATACTGGGCCCGATCAGCAGTCCTGCAATGATCTCTCCCACCACCTGGGGCGCCTTGCATTTTCTGGCCAGAATGCCGAAAAACTTGGCAAATATGATTATAATGGCCAGATCCTTGAATACACTGTATGCTTCCATGTCTTTTCACTTCTCCCCGTCATTCCTGGATGTATCGCATATAATATGCCTTTGATAAATATTTATTCCTCTTCTTCTCCGCCCATCTTCTCCTCCAGGATCTCCTCTTCCGTCCTGGTGTCCTCGATTGCAAAAGATTCGTTTTCCTGATCCTGGAGCTGAGTCTGGTCCTGCTCCTGAATCTCTAGCATGGCGTCATCCACATTGTCGAATTCCTGTTCTCCGTTGGATATCTTCTCCCTCACCTTGGCGATTTTGGCCACTTTCACGCCCTCCTCCAGGTCCATCATCTTCACCCCGGAGGTGATTCTGCCCATGGTGGAAATGTCCTGCATCCTCAGCTGAATAATGATCCCTTCTGTGGTAATCATCATTATCTCGTTCTCGTCTTCCACAGCCTTGATGCCCATCACATTTCCCGTTCTCTCGGTGATCTTATAGCACTTTACGCCCTTTCCGCCCCGGTTCTGAAGGGTGAACTCATTCAGGTAAGTCCTCTTTCCCAGACCGTTCTCCGACACGATCAGAAGGGAGTCCCCCTGGCTCTGGAGCTGCATGCCTATAATTTCATCGTCTATAAGGTTCATACCTATGACGCCCATGGAGTTCCTGCCTGTGGCCCTGACGTCCGTCTCCCGGAATCGGATGCACATGCCGTGGCTGGTGACAAGAAAGATCTCACTGTTCCTGTCGGTAGTCTTCACCTCAATGAGCTCATCGTCATCCTTGAGACTGATGGCCGCCAGCCCCTTTTTGCGGATATTGGAAAACTCCACCATGGAAGTCTTTTTCACAATCCCCCGCTTTGTCACCATAAAGAGATTCTTCTCCTTGTCGTACTCCTGTATGGGGATCATGGCCGTAATCTTCTCCTCCGGAGCCAGCTGCAGCAGATTCACCACCGCCGTACCCCTGGCCGTTCTGCCCGCCTCAGGGATCTCATAGGCCTTCAGCCTGTAAACCCGCCCCAGACTGGTGAAGAAATTCAGATAGTGGTGGGTGGTGGTCATAAGCAGATCCTCGATAAAGTCATCCTCGATAGTCTGCATTCCCTTGATCCCTTTGCCGCCGCGGTTCTGCGCCTTGAAATTGTCCACGGTCATGCGTTTGATATAGCCCAGGTTGGTGAGGGCGATCACCGTGTTCTCCCTGGGAACCATGTCCTCCGTGGTGATGTCCGTATTGTCATAGCTGATTATGGTTCGCCTGTCATCGCCGTATTTCTCGGATATTTCCACCATTTCGTTTTTGATCACGCCCAGAAGCAGTTTCTCGTCCGCCAGAATCCTGCGCAGCTCCTTGATCCGTATTTCCAGTTCGTTGTACTCATTTTCCAGCTTCTCCCGCTCCAGTCCGGTGAGAGCCCGCAGACGCATATCCACAATGGCCTGGGACTGGGGATCGGAGAGTTCAAAACGCTCCATCAGCCTTTCCTTGGCCACCGGGGTGCTGGAGCTGCTGCGGATAATGGAAATCACCTCGTCAATATAGTCCAGGGCCTTTAAAAGTCCCTGTAGAATATGTTCCCTCTCCTCCGCTTTGTGCAGTTCGTACCTGGTCCTTCTGGTAACGACTTCTTCCTGGTGTTTTAAGTAGTTGATCAGCATGTCCAGAAGGTTCATGACCTTGGGCTCCTGATTCACCAGAGCCAGCATAATCACCCCGAAAGTATCCTGCAGCTGGGTGTGCTTGTACAGCTGGTTTAAAATCACATTGGCGTTGGCATCCTTTCTCAGTTCGATTACCACCCGGATGCCCTCTCTGTTGGACTCATCCCGGATGTCCGTGATGCCGTCCACCTTCTTCAGCTTCACCAGCTCAGCGATCTTGACAATCAGATTGGCCTTATTCACCATGTAGGGCAGCTGGGTGGCGATAATCTGTGTCTTGCCGTTGGGCAGAGTCTCAATGTCGGTGACTGCCCTTACAAGGATCTTCCCCCTGCCTGTCCTGTAGGCCTCCGTACAGCCCCTGGTTCCAAGGATCATGCCTCCGGTGGGAAAATCCGGCGCTTTCACAATCTCCAGGATCTCCTCTATGGAGGTATCCCTGTCCTCCAGAACCTTGTTGTCGATAATCTTCACAATGGCGTTCACCACTTCCCGCAGGTTGTGGGGAGGGATATTGGTTGCCATTCCCACGGCGATGCCGGTGGTGCCGTTTACCAGCAGATTGGGGTACCGGCTGGGCAGCACCACGGGCTCCTTCTCCGTATCGTCAAAGTTGGGCACAAAATCCACCGTGTCCTTGCCTATATCCGCCAGAAGTTCCATGGAAATCTTGGAAAGTCTTGCCTCTGTGTAACGCATGGCCGCCGCCCCGTCCCCGTCCATGGAGCCGAAGTTTCCATGCCCGTCCACCAGAGGGTATCTCATGGTCCAGTCCTGGGCCATGTTCACCAGAGCGCCGTAGATGGAGCTGTCCCCGTGGGGATGGTATTTACCCATGGTATCGCCCACAATACGGGCGCTCTTACGGTGAGGCTTGTCGGGTCCGTTGTTCAGCTCGATCATGGAATAGAGCACTCTGCGCTGGACAGGTTTTAAGCCGTCCCTCACATCGGGAAGGGCCCTGGCCGCGATTACACTCATGGCATAGTCGATGTAGAATGTCTCCATTCTCTCTTTCAGGTCAACTTCGTGGATCTTGTCAAAAACATCATCCTTCATGCAATTCCTCTCTCTAACAAGCTAGTTGTGGTTTACCTGACTGCCGCCGGGGCATATGGACAATCCCTCAAGTAATATCCAGGTTCTTGACAAACTTCGCGTTCTCCTCTATAAATTCCTTCCTGGGCTCCACCTTATCTCCCATCAGGGTGGTGAAAGTCAGGTCGATCTCAGACTCCATCTCCTCGTCATAATTCACCCGCAGAAGTATCCTTCTGGCCGGGTCCATGGTGGTCTCCCACAGCTGCTCGGCATCCATCTCCCCCAGCCCCTTATAGCGCTGGATCTTATTATTCTGATCCCTTCCAACTTCCTTCAGTATGGCTTCCAGTTCTTCGTCGCTATAGGCATACCACACTTTTTTATTCTTCTCCAGCTTATAGAGGGGCGGTTTTGCCAGATATACATGTCCCTCCTTGATAAGCTTAGGCATGAAACGATAGATAAAGGTCAGAAGCAGGGTACTGATGTGGGCGCCGTCCACATCCGCGTCCGTCATAAGGATAATCTTATTATATCGAAGTTTGGAGATATCAAAATCTTCATGGATACCGGTTCCGAACGCGGTGATCATGGCTTTGATCTCCGCGTTGGCATAGATTTTATCCAGCCTGGCCTTCTCCACATTCAGAATCTTGCCCCGCAGAGGCAGAATGGCCTGGGTAGCCCGGGATCTGGCGGTCTTGGCGCTTCCTCCGGCGGAATCTCCCTCAACAATATAGATTTCACAGTTCTTGGGATCCTTGTCCGAGCAGTCCGCCAGCTTGCCGGGCAGAGCCATGCCGTCCAGAGCCGTCTTTCTCCGGGTCAGATCCCTGGCCTTGCGGGCCGCTTCCCTGGCCCGCTGGGCCAGTATGGATTTCTCGCAGATAATCTTGGCCACTCCCGGGTTCTGCTCCAGAAAATAGGTAAGCTGTTCCGACACTATCCCGTCCACGGCGCCCCTGGCTTCACTGTTGCCCAGCTTCTGCTTGGTCTGTCCCTCGAACTGGGGATCTTCTATCTTCACACTGATAATGGCTGTAAGGCCTTCCCGGATATCCTCACCCGAAAGATTGGGTTCGCTGTCCTTTAAGAGTTTGGCATTTCGGGCATAATCATTGAAAGTCTTGGTGATGGCATTTCGGAAGCCCTGTAAATGGGTACCTCCCTCCGGGGTATTAATATTGTTCACAAAACCAAATACGCTCTCATTGTAGGAATCATTGTGCTGGAAGGACACTTCCACATACACATGATTTCTCTCCCCTTCGAAATACAGAATATTCTCATACAGAGGAGTTTTGCTCTTGTTCAGGTAAGCAACAAATTCCCTGATTCCTCCCTCATAGTGGAATTCCACTACCCGCTGTTTTTTTCCATTATCCAAACGCAGGGTTCTGACGACTCCTACTCTGGAAGTTTTGGTGTTCTCCTCTTCGTTCTCGGCGGAATGTAATTCTCCCTGCCCCTCCGCCGCTTCCTCCTTCTGCAGCTTCTGGTCCTCCGCAGCCCGCTGCAGAAGCTGACTGATCTGGGCGTTTTCCGCATCCGTGTCCGTGAGGATCTGCTGCTCCTCGCAGCGGCTGTCTCTCAGGATAATCCGCAGATTCCTGGTAAGAAAAGCCATTTCCCGCAGCCTGCGCTTCAGAATATCAAAATCAAATTCCGTGGTCTCTGTAAAAATGGTTTTATCCGGCAAAAAACTCACTTTTGTGCCGGTCTTTTCCCGGGGACATTCCCCGATCTCCTTAAGGGAATATACCGCATGTCCCCTCTCATAGCGCTGCTTATATACCTTGCCCTCCTGGCAGATTTCCACTTCCAGCCAATCGGACAGGGCGTTTACCACCGAAGCTCCCACGCCGTGCAGACCGCCGGAGACTTTATATCCCCCGCCGCCGAATTTGCCGCCCGCATGAAGGATGGTAAACACCACTTCCACTGCAGGAATACCCGCCTTGTGGTTAATGCCTGTGGGAATGCCTCTGCCGTTGTCAATAACGGTGACGGAATTGTCTTCATTGATGGTTACGTCAATGGTATCACAGAATCCGGCCAGAGCCTCGTCCACGGAGTTATCCACAATCTCGTACACCAGATGGTGCAAACCCCTGCCGGAAGTGGAACCGATATACATACCGGGCCTCTTCCGAACCGCCTCAAGCCCTTCCAGAATCTGGATCTGATCAGCGCCGTATTCTTGTTCAACTGCCGCATTATTCATGGTTTCTTCGCTCATTTTTATACCCCATGTCCGCTTTGGCGGACTTAAAATCAACCTAAACTCTTCCCTGCAATCCGCCGGCTCTGCCCGCGGTATGATATTGATCAGCTTTCACGGATATGATCAGGCGACGGTATTTCCACCACCCCGCCGGTCACTTTATATACCCTGTTTATTTCAAAACGATTGTTTACAAATTCTTCCAGACCGGTACAGGTGATAATGGTCTGGATGTCCTTTATACTGCTGAGCAGATAGTTCTGCCGGTTGCTGTCAAGTTCGGATAACACATCATCCAATAACAGGATGGGTGTATCCTTGGTCAGCTTCTTCACCAATTCTATCTCCGACAGCTTCAGAGACAGGGCGGCGGTGCGCTGCTGGCCCTGGGAACCAAATTTGCGGATATCCACATCCTCGATGAGAAAAGAAAAATCATCCCTGTGGGGTCCCACTGTGGTCTGCTTTAATTTGATATCCTTTTCCTGACTGCATTGCAGCTTCTTCTCAAACTCTTCAATCTCCACATCCGGCTCATATCGGACCGAGATTTCCTCCCTGTCCCCGGACAGGCGCTTGTGTATATCATAGATTATCTCATTGAGTTGTTCTGCGAACAGCCTGCGTCTCTCGATCACCTTGCTGCCGAAAGAGACCAGCTGAGAGTCCCAGATATTCAGAGTGTCCCTCAGATCCGGGTTAAAGTACAGATCTTTTAAGAGTTTATTACGCTGATTTACGATCTTGTTGTAATGGTTCAGATTGTACAGGTAGAAGCTGTCCAACTGGCACAACTCCATATCCACAAACCTTCTGCGTTCCGCCGGGCCGTCTTTGATAATGCCCAGATCCTCCGGGGAAAAAAAGACCACATTACAAATCCCCAGCAGATCCGCCGCTTTCTTGATCTTCTGGCCGTCAATGGCAATTCCCTTGGATTTGCTTTTTCTAAGATGCATGTCCACCCGGGTTTCCACCCCGTCCTTCTCCAGAAAAGTACGGATATGGGCTTCCTCTTTGTGAAAATTTACAATATCCCTGTCCTTGCTCCCCTTATGTGACTTGGTGGTAGCCGATACATAGATTGCTTCCAGAATATTGGTCTTGCCCTGGGCATTGTCGCCGTAGAGGATATTGGTCCCCCTGTCAAACGCCAGGTTAAGGGTGTCATAATTGCGATAATCCTGAAGTTCCAGTGATTTTATTATCATAACCTGTTCTATTGCCTTTACGCTTCCCGGGACACTACCTTCACCTGTGTCCCGTCAAATTCAAATATATCCCCGTCCCGGAGTTTTTTGCCTCTTTGGTATTCCGCTTCGCCGTTTACAGACACTTGCCCATCCTGGATCACCAGCTTCGCATCCACACCGGAGTCCACCAGGTCAGCCAGCTTCATGGCCTGTCCCAGCTTGATAAAATCGTCTTTTATTTTCAGTTCCAACATGCCTGATTCCCTCACCCTTCCCGTTAATTAACTGTGGTGAAATTCACCGGCAGGATCAGGTAGATATAGTTTTCTCCTTCATCCTTAATCAGACAGGGTGCCTTGGGATTCACCATGTACAGGTCAACCTGTTCATCGTCGATCACCCGCAGGGCGTCGATGAGGAATTTGGGATTAAACCCGATCATCAGATCTCTGCCCTCTTTGGTTATATCAATCTCTTCGTCCATGCTGCCAAGGGCGGAATTGATCTTCAGTTCCATACCGCCGTCGGTGATATTGATGATAATGGGCTTTTTGTCCCCTTCCTTCACCAACAAAGTAGCGCGGTCAATACAACTGAGCAGTTCCCGCTTGTTGACCCTCACCTTGGTCTCCCATTCACTTGACAGCATCTGCTCGATCCTGAAATATTCTCCCTCTATCAGACGGGATACCACCGTGGTATTGTCAAACTCAAAAATAATATGTTTTGGGGTAATGAAAATGCTCACATACTTGTCCGTGTCACCGGAAAGGATCTTGCTGATTTCGTTGAGAGTTTTGCCCGGTACCACGACTTTCCGCTGTCCGTATTCTTCTTTCAGCTGAATCTTACGGATGGAGATCCGGTGCCCGTCCAGGGACACTACTTTCAATTCGCTGCCCTTAATTTCAAAGAGTTCTCCACTCATTAATTTATTATTGTCATTATCAGATATAGAAAAAATAGTCTGACGCACCACTTCCTTCAGGGTAAACTGGGATACGGAAATACTTTCCTCCCTCTCCACCACAGGAAGGTAGGAGAAATCTTCTCCGGATTTTCCCATGATATTGAACTTTGCTTTCTCGCAGGTAATAGTGGTTTTATAATTTTCATCCGTCTGTATGGTAATATCGTTATCCGGCAGCTTACGCACAATCTCCCCAAATATCTTGGCGTCCAAAGCAATGATGCCTCTCTCCGCGATCTCACCCTCAATGGTGGTTTCTATACCCAGTTCCATATCGTTGGCCGTGAGGGTAATCACCCCCTTGGTAGCATCTATCAGAATACATTCCAGAATCGACATGGTGGTTTTGTTGGGAACTGCCTTGGATACAATCTGTACACCGCCAAGCAGACTGGATTTAGAACAAATCAGTTTCATAAGTTATGAACTCCTTTCCCGTGCACAACGCAAAAACCTTTCCAGGCGCCTGCGCAAGGCATATATAATATTACTTGTTTTCATAATATCCTTCTTAATGGATGTTGATATGTGCAAAACTGTTTCTATTATACTATTTTTCTGGGAAAAAGGGAATGGATATCTGGTGAATAATTCAACTTTTTGTTCTGGATAAGTTAAGACTTATTCACATCCGCCTTAAAAAGCCTTTTCAGGGCAGTTTTTGTTATCAACAGGCTTTTCTTTTTTTCCCCGGGCAATACACAATACCCTGTGGATTAGTTGGGGCTTATTTTCTTTGTTAGGATATCAATTTTGTTCTGGAGCTCTTCATTGCTTTTCAGTTCTTCCTCAATTTTGTTGCAGCCGTGCAGGACGGTGGTGTGATCTTTTTTCCCAAGGGCCTTGCCGATCAACGCGTAAGAGGAGTCGGTGAGGGTGTGGCAGAGGTACATGGCAACCTGCCTGGGCAGAACAAATTCTGAATTCCTTTTTTTGGAGATCACATCCTCGGGCTTTACATTAAAGTATTCCGCCACTGTGTTAATGATCAGTGAGGGGGTAATGTCCCTGGACTTGTTGGGGTAAATAACATCCTTTAAGGCTTCTTCCGCCGCGGCCTGGGTGATTTCCACCTTATTGGATTTGGCGTAAGCAATAATTTTGTTGAAAGCACCCTCCAGTTCCCGGATATTGGATTTTATATTGGTGGCAATGTAATTGAGGATCTCCTCATCAATCTGCCGGTGGCTTATCTCCGCATTCTTCCGCAGGATGGCTACCCGGGTCTCGTAGTCGGGAGGCTGTATATCAGCGATCAGTCCCCATTCGAAACGGGAGCGGAAGCGTTCTTCCAGAGTTTCCATTTCCTTGGGAGGCTTGTCCGAGGAGAGGATGATCTGTTTCCCGGCGGAATGCAGTACATTGAAAGTGTGGAAGAATTCCTCCTGGGTACTTTCCTTTCCTATGATAAACTGTACATCGTCTACCATCAGCACGTCTACGGTGCGGTACTTTTCCCGAAGTCTGGTCATAACGGCGGCGTTACCGTTACGGATGGACTCGATCACTTCGTTGGTAAATTCTTCGCTTGTCACGTAGAGCACTTTTGTATTGGGGTTCTGGCCCAGGATGAAATGCCCGATGGAATGCATCAGGTGGGTTTTACCCAGTCCGGCTCCCCCATAGAGATACAGGGGATTGTAGGTATTGCCGGGGGATTCCGCCACCGCCAGGGAAGCAGAATGGGCAAATTTGTTGTTGCTGCCCACCACGAAGGTATCAAATCTGTACTTTGGGTTCAGGGTGGCGTTGCCGTTTCCTGTTTCCATATAATAAGAAGGGTCATCTTCCAGGGGATCTTCCGAGGGGATGTCCGATTCCAGAATGAAATCCACCTCATAGATATGGTCATACATCTCAGAGATGGTTACCTGGAAGAAACTTTTGTATTTGCTGGTAATATAACTCAGGGCCTGGGCCTGGTCGGAAGGGATGATGATATACACCACGTCCTCCTCAATCTTAAATAGTTTCAGGGGCTCTACCCAGGTGGAGAAGGAAATGCCCGACAGATTGTATTCCCTTTTGACAATTTCCTTTATTTCTTCCCATTTTTCCTTGATATTGTCCATTTTCTTTTGCCCCTCCCGCAACATTCCTAACCCTATATTAATATAAAGTCGGAAATATTTCAAATGTTAGTTTTGAACAGGGCTGGAATAAAGTTATCCACATGCTGTTGATAAGTCGGGGTATAAGTGGTGCGGGAAATTTCATATGTGGACAATATGGTGTATAAATCAGGCCTTTTACACATACCAAAAATGCGGCATATATACAGCATATAGATAAAATATTTTTTGTTAAAAACAAGATATAGTGATTGGCAAAAACAGTTATCCACAAATTATCAACAACTTGTGGATAACTTTCTGTTTATAAAAAGCTGTGTATATAGCTGTGGATAACTCTGAAAAAAATTTTTTATGGGTTTTGGTTTGGAAAAATAATTTAAAAAAATCCTATATTTACTTGACATTCGGGGACTTTTCCATTACAATCAATATGCTATTTTCCATAGGAATCATCAATGCCTTATCATAGATTAAGGTCAGAGAAGGAGGTGCATTTTCATGAAGATGACATATCAGCCTAAAAAGAGATCCAGGTCCAAGGTTCATGGTTTCAGGGCCAGGATGAGCACTCCCGGCGGAAGAAAAGTTCTGGCTGCGAGACGTGCAAAGGGAAGAAAGAGGTTATCGGCATAGGTCACAGCAATGTGACCTTTTTTTCTATGCAAACCTGGATATTCTTCCCGGTAAAACGGCCCCTGCGGCCATTTATATATCATGGGGAGAACAGGTTATGAGATTTTCAGAATCGCTGAAAAAGAATACGCAGTTCCAATTTGTATATAGAAACGGTAAATCTTATGCGAATAAATATCTGATCATGTATGTTAAGGAAAATGGCACGGATAGGAACCGGGTTGGAATCAGCGTCAGTAAAAAAGTTGGAAACAGCGTTGTAAGGCACCGCGTTACAAGGCTGGTAAGAGAGAGTTACCGATTACATGAAAACATATTCAATAGTGGTTTGGATATGGTAATCGTCGCGCGACCGGCTGCAGCTTCTGTAAGTTACTATGAAGTGGAAAGCGCTTTGCTGCATTTGGCGAAACTTCATAAGCTGGTTAAGGTATGTTTTTATTTTGATTGAAATTGAGTATGATGAAAAAGATTATAATTGCATTGATACGGTTTTATCAGAAATATATATCCCCTATGAAGCGCACCAAATGTCCTTATATTCCTACCTGTTCCCAATATGGACTTGAGGCGGTTCAGAAATACGGCGCTTTCAAGGGATCCCTTTTGGCAGTCTGGAGGATTCTGCGCTGCAATCCTTTTTCAAAGGGGGGCTTTGACCCTGTGCCCTGACAGCCGTTATCCGATGCGATGCCGCGGAATTTCCCGCGGTGATAGGAAAGGTGTAAAGAATGAATGCAATTTTATTAACCAAGGACGATACCTTTATTATCGGATGGGTGGCCAGGCTGCTGGGCATGATCATGGAAGGTATTTTCACAGTTATCGACTTGATTGGTCTCCCCAATATCGGACTTGCCATTATTCTTTTTACGGTGGTGGTCAATCTGCTCATGCTGCCTTTGACCATCAAACAGCAGAAATTTTCCAAGCTGTCCAACAAGATGCAGCCGGAGATTCAGGCCATACAGGAAAAGTATAAGAATAAGAAAGACAATGAGACCATGATGGCTCAGAATCAGGAGATCCAGGCTGTTTACGCCAAATATGGCGTGTCCGCCTCGGGAAGCTGTGTTCAGCTTTTGATTCAGATGCCCATTCTGCTGGCTCTGTACCGGGTGATCTATGCGATTCCTGCCTATGTGAGTAAAATTGGCAATACCTTCCGGGTCCTGGCAGATCGGATTATGACCACGGATGCCGCGGAATTCCTGAAAAGTTCGGAAGTAAGCACCATCAAGAACACCATGTCCATGTATGGCAGGAACATACTGGATACGGGGGAAAACAGCATTAACAGCCTTATTGATGTACTGAACAAATTGTCCAGCAGTGATATGGCATTAGTGTCGGAACACTATAATCTGGCCGAGCTTACTTATTCGGGGCAGTTAATCCTGAGCAATGACACAACCAAGGGGCTTTTGGATATCTATAATAATTTTCTTGGTTTGAATATTGCCAATTCTCCTCAGCATATCATCGCCAACGCTTATCCCATGCAGGCCTGGGGATTGCTGATCGGAGCGGTGTTAATCCCGGTACTGGCGGCTGTGACGCAGCTGATCAGTGTGAAGCTGATGCCTCAGCCGGAGAACAGGGGCAGTGAGAACAGCATGGCATCTTCCATGAAGATGATGAATATGATCATGCCAATTTTTTCTGCGTGGTTCTGTTTTACATTGCCTTCCGGTCTGGGTCTGTACTGGATTGCCAGCGCCGTGGTACGTACCATATTGATGATTATTATCAATAAGCGTCTGGACAGAATGAGTTTTGAGGATATTGTTAAAAAGAATTCCGTCAAAAGTGCCAAGAAACTTGAGAAAATTCAGAAACAGCAGGAAATGATGAACGCTTATGCCAGTATGAATACCAGGAATATAGCCAGCAGGGCCAATATGAATACCGGCGGGGAAAGCGCTTCTTCCTCCAAAGATGTTTCCGATAAAAAGATACCCAATGTGGAGTACAGCAGTAAGTCAAAACCGGGCAGTATTGCCGCCAAGGCTAATATGGTGAAGGAATATAACGAAAAAAATAACAAATAGAAGCAGGGGGAAAAAGAAATGGAATATATGGAAATATCTGCCAAGACAGTAAATGATGCCGTTATTGAAGCCTGCCAGAAATTTGGTGTGGCCAGTGATAAACTGGAATATGAAGTGATTGAGGAGGGATCTTCAGGATTTCTTGGAATCGGTGCGAAGCCTGCGGTCATTAAGGCCTGGGTAAAATGTTCCCTTGAGGACGACGCTAAGAATTTCCTGAAAGATGTGTTTGCCGCCATGCATATGATTGTGGTGGTGGAGGCCAAATACAATGAAGAAGAGAAGTCCATGGACATTGAGTTGAGCGGCGATGATATGGGCGTGCTGATCGGCAAGAGAGGACAGACTCTGGATTCCCTGCAATATCTGGTATCCCTGGTGGTAAATAAGAACGCGGAAGAATATATCCGGGTGAAGGTTGATACGGAGAACTACAGGGAGAGAAGAAAGGAAACTCTTGAGAACCTTGCCAAGAACATTGCCTACAAGGTGAAGAGGAACAAGAGGCCTGTATCCTTGGAGCCCATGAATCCTTATGAGAGACGTATTATCCATTCCACCTTACAGAATGACAAATATGTGACAACCCACAGTGAAGGGGATGAACCTTTCAGAAGAGTGGTGGTTACATTAAAGCGCTATTCATAAAAGGCAGGGATACCGAATGTAGCGATACATTCGGTATTCTTTTCCGTTTTCATACGAATTCCATATTCATATGGATGCGGTAGCGTGGTTGTTTTTCAGGTAGGAGGTTTTGTATGCGCACAGATACGATAGCTGCCATTGCCACAGCCTTGTCTGAAGCGGGAATAGGGATTATCCGGGTGTCCGGTCCGGAAGCCGTTTCTCTGGTGGATAATATTTTTTATAATTCTGCCGGTCTTAGAAAATTGTCCGGTAAATCCAGTCATACCGTATCTCATGGATATATTGTGGATACCAAAGAGGGAGAAGATTGGAAAAAAGGAATTGTGGACGAGGTGCTGGCAGTATTGATGAAAGCCCCGCACAGCTATACCGGAGAGGATACGGTGGAGATCAACTGTCATGGAGGCGTACTGCTTTTACAGAAAGTATTGCAGTTGGTACTCAGGAACGGCGCCAGATTGGCGGAGCCGGGAGAGTTTACCAAGAGGGCATTTCTTAATGGCAGAATGGATCTGTCTCAGGCAGAAGCCGTGATGGATGTGATTCATTCTCAAAGCGAGATGGCTTTATCATCTTCCATAGAGCAGCTTACGGGGAAACTGGCTTTGGTGGTGAGGGATCTGCGGCAGCAGATTCTTTATGAAGTAGCCTTTATCGAATCTGCTCTGGATGATCCGGAACATATCAGTCTGGAGGGATATGAGGAGAGGCTGTCTCTGAAATGTACTTCTTTTATAGACAGAATTGAAAAATTGATTGCATCCTCCCAGGATGGCAGATTGATGAGAGAGGGAATCCAAACAGTGATTCTGGGAAGGCCCAATGCGGGAAAATCTTCTCTGCTCAATGCCATATTGGGAGAAGAACGGGCTATTGTAACCCAGGTTCCGGGCACCACCAGGGATATTCTGCAGGAGACCATCAGCCTCCGGGGCATTACTTTGCATATGATTGACACTGCGGGTATCCGTCATACGGAGGATGTGGTGGAACGGATCGGTGTGGACAGGGCCAGGGAATATGCCCAAAAGGCGGACTTGATTTTATTTGTGATAGACGGCAGTGAACTGCCGGATGAACGGGAGAAAGAGATTATTTCCTTTATTGGGCAGAAACATGTGATTGTGGTAATTAATAAAACGGATTTGAACACTATAGTGTCAGAGGATCAGATACATGCTTTTTTTCCGGAAAGAGCAGATATTCCCATTGTGAGGATTTCCGCCAGCAGTGGCGCCGGTTTGGATTTGCTGGGAAAAGAGATTGAAAAACTCTTTTTTGACGGAGAATTGAAAGGGAACAGGGAAGCCGTGATCACCAATCTGCGGCATAAGGAGGCTTTGGAGGAAGCAGGGAAAAGTCTGCTTTTGGTACGCCAGGGCCTGGAGGCCCGTATGCCGGAAGATTTTTATTCCATAGATTTGATGGGAGCATATACGGCGCTTGGTTCTATTGTGGGAGAGGAAGTGGGAGAGGATCTGGTACAGGAGATTTTCTCCAAATTTTGTATGGGGAAATAAGTTTACAGTTGGATTTACAGGATGAGGCGTGAGTATGAGTATGGGATTGGGTATCAGAGAAAAAGTGGATGTTTGTGTGGTGGGCGCGGGACATGCAGGCTGTGAGGCGGCCCTGGCCTGTGCCAGGCTTGGTCTGGAAACAGTGATTTTTACGGTCAGTGTGGACAGTATTGCATTAATGCCCTGTAATCCCAATATAGGTGGTTCTTCCAAAGGACATCTGGTACGGGAAGTGGATGCTCTGGGCGGTGAGATGGGGAAAGTTATTGACAGGACATTTATACAGTCTAAAATGCTGAATGTTTCCAAGGGTCCTGCCGTTCATTCTTTGCGGGCTCAGGCAGACAAGGCGGAATATACCAGAGAAATGAGACATGTGTTGGAGAATCAGGAGCATCTTACCATCAAACAGGCGGAAGTCTGTGAACTTCTCTGGAGCCGGGAGTCAGATAAAAAGAGGGTGACAGGAGTAAAGACTTTTACAGGAGCCGTCTATGAATGCGGGGCCGTGATTCTTTGTACGGGTACCTATTTGAAAGCCAGATGTCTTTGCGGGGAATCCATCACTTACACAGGACCTAATGGGCTGCAGGCCGCCAATTACCTGACGGATTCCCTGAAAGAGATGGGCATAGAAATGCGTCGTTTTAAGACAGGGACTCCTGCCAGGATGGACGGAAGAAGTATAGATTATTCCAAGATGGAGGAACAGTTGGGAGATCCGATGGTGGTACCTTTTTCTTTTTCCACAGACCCGGAATCGGTGCAAAAACCTCAAGTCTCCTGTTGGCTCACCTATACCAATGAACAGACCCATGAGATTATCCGGGAGAATCTGGACAGATCCCCCATTTATGCCGGTATTATCCAGGGAACAGGTCCTAGGTATTGTCCTTCCATTGAGGATAAGGTGGTTAAGTTTGCGGACAAGAGCAGGCATCAGGTGTTTATAGAACCGGAAGGACTTCATACCAACGAAGTATATGTGGGTGGCATGTCTTCTTCTCTGCCTGAGGATGTACAGCTTGCCATGTACCGCACCGTTCCCGGCCTGGAACAATGTAAGATTGTGAGGAATGCTTATGCCATTGAATATGATTGCATCAGTGCCAGACAATTGTATCCCACTTTGGAGTTTAAGGAAGTGGAAGGTTTGTTCAGCGGCGGTCAGTTTAATGGGAGCAGCGGATACGAGGAGGCAGCAGCCCAGGGCCTGGTGGCGGGAATCAATGCCGCCATGTCTCTGTTGGGCAGGGAACCTTTGCTTTTGGATCGGTCTGAGAGTTATATCGGCGTGCTGATAGACGATTTGGTGACAAAGGATAATCGGGAACCTTATCGGATGATGACTTCCCGGGCGGAATACAGACTGTTGCTTCGTCAGGATAACGCGGATCTGCGCCTTGGCAAGAAAGGATATAAAGTGGGTCTGGTGTCTGAGGAACAATATCTGCGATTGTTGGAGAAAGAAAAAATGATTCAACAGGAGATATGCCGCTTAAAATCCAGTATTATAGGTGCAAATCAGAAAATGCAGGATTTCCTTCAGTCTCATGGCAGCAGTTCCTTAAAAACGGCGGCTTCTTTGGCAGAATTGATCTGCAGGCCGGAATTGGACTATCAGATTTTGTCGGAAATTGACCCGGAAAGAAAAGCTCTTCCGAAGGATGTGACCCAGCAGGTGGAGATTGAGATCAAATATGAGGGATATATCCAGCGACAGATGCGGCAGGTGGAACAGTATAAAAAGATGGAAAAAAAGAAAATTCCCCCGGATCTGAACTATGATCATGTCTCTTCTTTAAGGTTGGAAGCCAGACAGAAACTGAAGGAATACCGGCCCATATCTTTAGGACAGGCTTCCCGGATTTCGGGGGTTTCTCCGGCGGATATATCGGTGCTGCTGATTTATTTGGAACATGAAAATCAGAAAAAATAGTATTGCCTTTGTAAGATATATGGGGAGATATTTTATCTGGAGGATTATATGAGTATATATGATACAGGTCAATTCAGAAAGGATTTACAGGAAATACAAGTGCAGTTGACAGATCTGCAGATGAATCAGTTTATCCGGTATTATGAAATGCTGGTGGAATGGAATGGCTTTATGAATCTCACCAGCATAACGGAATATGAAGAAGTAATGAAAAAGCATTTTATTGACAGCCTTTCCCTCACCAGAATATTTGACACTTCCAGGGAATGCAGGGTAATAGATGTGGGTACTGGCGCGGGATTCCCGGGACTGGCTCTTAAAATAGCCTTTCCCTGGATGGAAATAACTCTTCTTGACAGTCTCAATAAGCGGCTTCAATTTTTGGATGCGGTAATTGCCGAATTGGGTTTGGACGGCGTACACACTCTGCATGGCCGGGCGGAGGATTACGCCAGGCCGGGTCAGATCAGGGAACAGTTTGATCTATGTGTGTCCCGGGCTGTGGCCCATTTGGCAAGCCTGTCCGAGTACTGTTTGCCCTTTGTGAAATTGGGTGGATGCTTTGTCTCTTATAAATCGGAAAAAGTCAGTGAAGAACTGGAGATATCAAAAAATGCAATTTTTCTGCTGGGAGGAAAAATAATAAAAACGGAAGAATTTACCTTGCCGGACAGTGATATTTTCCGCAGTCTGATCTGCGTGGAAAAGGTACAGCCTACTTCCAAGAAGTATCCTCGTAAGGCAGGAATGCCGACAAAGCAGCCTATAAAATAAAACTTAAATTTGTATAAAAACTCTTTTCTTCGTTTCGAAAATAGTATATGATAGAAATACGATATTTTGAATGGTGCATGTTATGAAAGAAAATGGTAGATCATATATTAATAATTCAGATAATAATATTAATTCTATATATTCTATAAATAACCTCAGTATTTTAAATATACAAGAGGAAGAACGTCAGCGTATTGCCATGGAATTACATGACACTTCTTTGCAGACCCTTGCCCATGTGATTCATCAGGTAGACTTGGCCGGTATCTATATGGATAAAGATATAGTAAAGTCTAAATTGGAATTGGCTGAGGTGAAGCAGAATATCAAAATGGTAATTGAGGAGATCAGAAATACCATATTTGATCTTCGGCCTATGTCTTTTGATGATTTGGGGATTGAGGAAACCATTCAACGATATATCCAATATGCAAATAAAGATCATGCCTTTCAGATTCATGCAGAGATAGGCAATGTAGATACTACATATTACATTTTCATGGCGAATATATACCGGATTATTCAAGAATGTATTTCAAATGCAATTAATCACTCTGGTGGAAATGAAATATTTTTTAAGTGCTATTCAGAGAATAAAGTCTGTTATATCAAAATAGAGGACAATGGAAAAGGATTTGTGGATGGCCAACAGGATGGTCAAAAGCATTTTGGTTTATCGGTAGTAAAAGAGAGAGTTATGTTATTAGGAGGAGAAATCCATATAACTTCTGAAATTAACTTGGGAACAAAAATATCTATCGTAATTCCACTTAAGTAATTCAGGATAAGACAAGGAGGTATAGTTATGAGCATAAGGGTTATGTTGGCTGATGACCATATCTTGATGAGAGAAGGCATCAGACAATTACTGGAATGTGATAATTCAGTTGAAATAGTTGGAGAAGTAAGTAATGGAGAGCAGTGCCTGGAAATGATTTATAGAGTAAGACCCCAGGTATTGCTTTTAGATATCAATATGCCTGTTAAGAACGGTATAGAAGTTTTAAGAGAAATTCGTAATAATCATTTGGATGTGAAAGTATTAGTTCTTACTGTACACAATGAAATCGAATATTTGTTAAAGGCTATGGATCTAGGTGTAGATGGATACATTTTAAAAGAGTCTGAGTTTGTAGAGTTAAAGAAGGCAATACATACTGTTTTTTCCGGACAGACTTATATTCAGCCCAATTTAATTCCTGTCTTGAATAGTAGAATGGTATCCAGAGACAGGGATAAGGATAAAATTGATGAACTTACTAAAAGGGAATTGGAAGTATTAATTGAGGTGGCAAATGGAAAACTCAATAAGGAAATTGCCAATGAACTTAAGATCAGTGAGAGGACTGTAAAAAATCATATATCCAATATATTTAAGAAGATTGATGTGAGTGATAGAACTCAGGCAGCAGTGTTTGCTATCAAGAATGATTTAATTAAGTTGTATTGATTTTTGTATTTTTGGGAATGTTTCACGTGAAACATTCCTTTTCTATATAGGTATGAAACATGTAAAACACAAGATAATGTTTCACGTGAAACATTTTGACACTAGATTTTGTAATGAAAATGTGAAACATACTGATATTTAGGTGTGAAACATGGACTGTTAAAAGTTACATGGCTCTTTGAAAAACATTTTCCTTTACAGGAGGCATATATTGGTAGTATATTACTTAGATGTTTGTTCAAAGTATTTTTAAAATATGGAATAGCTTACAAAATTATTCAGTCGTATAATAAAATATATCTTGGGACAGAAATAAAGAGATTTTTGTAATAGGAATGAAACATAGGAAATTGTTTAATAGTAACATGTTGTAAAATGATACATGGAAGAAAAAGATAGATAGATGTCTTTCTGTTTGTGCTAATCAAGTGCCAGAGATTACATATGGAATGTCAGATGTTCAATATGGACTCCAGCTGTTCTATAGTTGTTTCGGCGGTTTCCGAAATTTGATATTATGAAAATGTCTTATATTCAGTAAAGCATTGCAGAGATATATAGCAGAATAGACCTGTAAAATACATAGTAAATATAGATGGAATGGTAAAACATTGATTGCCGCTACAGGAGAGAATTAATTATCTTACAGACTGTTACCCCTTGCAAATTTCCTCAATATTCCTGTCCTTATACTTATAAAAAACATGAAAATTCCTATAGCTATCTATTCCCATAAGTGATATAATGAAAAGGCATTACAAAAAGTTACGTAAATGAGAAAGGTAATACGAATCTATGGGTAGAATTATTGCAGTCGCAAACCAAAAAGGCGGTGTGGGAAAGACCACCACGTCAATCAACCTGTCAGCCGCTCTGGCGGTAAAAGGAAAGAAAGTTCTGGTAATTGACACGGATCCCCAGGGCAATACCACCAGTGGATTCGGTATTGACAAAAATAACCTGGATGACACCATTTATGAATTAATACTGGAAGAATGTACAATCAATGACTGTATAATATCCGATGTCATACCCGGTGTATCTGTCATACCTTCCAATGTTAATCTGGCAGCCGCAGAGATTGAACTGATCGGCGTGGATCGCAAAGAGTTTATATTGAAGAATGCAGTGGATTTCATAGAGGATAAATTCGATTTTATTATCATTGATTGTCCTCCGTCCCTGAATATGCTCACCATCAATTCCATGACTACCGCAGATTCCGTTCTGGTACCCATTCAATGTGAGTATTATGCTTTGGAAGGTCTCAGCCAGTTAATTCACACCGTGAATCTGGTAAAGGAGAGATTGAACCCGGATCTGGAAATGGAAGGTGTGATTTTTACCATGTATGATTCCCGCACCAATCTGTCTAACCAGGTGGTGGAAAATGTGAAGAGCAACCTGACACAATACATATTTCAGACATTGATTCCCAGAAATATCCGTTTGGCGGAAGCTCCCAGCTATGGAGAGCCAATTACTGTTTATGACCCTAAGTCTGCGGGTGCAGAGGCATATATGGATCTGGCGGAAGAATTGATTTGTAAAAATGCAGAATAATAATTAAATGCGTAAAGCATAACAGGGAAGGAAGGAATGAGGCTATGGCTGCCAGAGGTTTGGGTAAAGGTCTGGACAAGATGATTCCGGACATAATAGGAGAAACAAAAGAGAAAAAGCAGAGAGCAGAAGTAAAAGAGAATTCCGCAGAGACTTCTGTAGCGATTACCAAAGTGGAACCAAACAGAAAACAGCCTCGTAAATTCTTTGATGAGGATGCGCTTCAGGAGTTAGCGGATTCCATCAGGCAATTTGGTCTGCTGCAGCCTATTCTGGTCCAGGACAGGAACGACCATTATGAAATCATAGCCGGAGAACGGAGATGGCGGGCTGCCAGACTTGCAGGTCTGAAGGAAGTACCTGTAATAATCAAAAACTATACCGATCAGGAGATAGTGGAAATCGCTCTAATCGAGAATATCCAGAGAGAGGATTTAAATCCCATTGAAGAGGCCCAGGCTTATAAGCGTTTGCTGGAAGAATTTAATTTAAAGCAGGATGAAGTGGCGGAGAGAGTATCCAAGAGCCGGGCAGCAGTGACTAATTCCATCCGTTTGCTGAAACTGGGAGACAAAGTACAGCAGATGGTTATAGATGATATGATCAGTACAGGTCATGCCAGAGCGCTGCTGGCTGTGGAGGACGAGGAGGAGCAATATGCTCTTGCTCAGAAAATCTTTGATGAAAAACTCAGTGTCAGGGAGATTGAAAAACTGGTAAAGAATCTGCATAAACCTGCCAAGGTCAAGAAGCTGGATGACAAGGCATTGCAGGCGATTTATCTGGATATTGAAGATAGACTAAAGCAGAAACTGAGTACCAAAGTGGCAGTAACTTCCAAGGGAGAAGGAGCAGGCAAGATTGAGATTGAATTCTACAGCCATGAAGACCTGGACCGGATTCTGGAGATGATTGGCAGACAAAGTTGAATGAGGAAAATATGAATAACACAGGATACAGCAATTTATTAAATACCATTGGCTTGGGCAATATAGATATAGGATATCTTTTTTTGGGCATGGCAGTTATGTTAGTGATCTTATTGATCCTGACAATCTGTTTACTGGTGAAAACCCAAAAGCTGAAAAAGCGCCTGGACAGATTTGTGCTCGGTAAAGACGGCGTCAGCCTGGAACAGGATATTATTGCGCTTTTTGAAGATAATAAATTTCTTAAAATTAATTGCGATAAGAATAAAAAGGATATTCATACTTTATATAAACGAATGGAAACAGCTTATCAGAAAATGGGACTGGTAAAATATGATGCCTTCCGACAGATGGGCGGACAACTGAGTTTCAGCCTGGCTCTGCTCAATGAGAATAACGACGGGTTTATTATCAATTCCGTTCACAGTACAGACGGTTGTTATTCCTACACCAAGGAAGTGATTGCCGGGGAGTGTTCCATCACCCTGGGAAAGGAAGAGGAAAAGGCTTTAGCCATAGCCATGGGCGACGAAAAGTAACAAGCGCAGAGGCATAGGGAAAAATGATTGTCAGAAAAATTGAGGAATTGGTTGGAAACGAAGTATTGGCCAGAGTGCTGACGACCTGGGACTATCAAGTTATATTGCCGGAAGGCGCCGTTATCCGCCAGGATTATATAGAAAAACTGAAGGATCTGGGAATCAGGGAAGTATGTATCCATGAGGAAGAAGAAGGACAGGAAAGCCTGATCCTTAAGATGGATATCGAATGCTCAGTCAAGGAAAAAGTCAGGGATATTCTTGAGAAACATACTTATAAACATAATGAAGATCTGGAAGAACTGAGCAAAACTGCCGACAATATCATCAGCAATATTTTAGAAGAGAGTCGGGTGGTTGAAAAAGTATATGATATTAAGCAGAGAAACGCAGATATATACGAGCATTCCATAAGTATTTGTTCCATGGCGATTCTGACAGCTATAAAGTTGGGACTATCTTCCAAATCTGTTCATGATATTGGTGTGGCTTGTCTGCTCCATGATATCGGATTGCGGTATCAGACCTTTGATTATTCTGATCGGGAACTGGAGGAATTGCCTGCCTATGAAATATCTGAATTTAAGAAACATCCAATCTATGGATATACCGCAGTGAAAGAAGAAGACTGGCTTACAGAAGCCAGTAAGGATATTATTTTATTACATCACGAGAGATTAAATGGATCAGGATATCCGCTTAAATCCAGAAATACTTCTCAGGAATGCAGAATTGTCAGTGTATGTGATGCTTTTGATGAAATGATCTGCGGTATTGGCTGTAAACGGATCAAAGTACATGAAGCCGTCGAATATCTGAAAATATACAAAGGTATAAAATTTGACGCAAAAGTGGTGGACGTTTTTCTGAATTTTACGGCAGTGTATCCGGTGGGAACCCATGTGCTGACCAGCGAAGGGGAAATCGGAGTGGTGGTGGGGCAGAACAGGGATTTCCAAGACCGGCCCATACTGCGCATTATCCGGGACAAAGACGGCGGTAAAATAAAAAGAGAGGTTATTAAGGATCTGGTAAAGGTTAAAAATCTTTTCATAGAAAAAGTAGTGGGATAATACAGGTTATGCCGGTTCACCGGTTCCTGACCGAAAGGAGATAAATATAATATGATCGACATTAAGTTTTTGAGAGAGAATCCCGAAGTTGTGAAAGAGAATATCCGCAAGAAGTTCCAGGAGGAAAAATTGCCTCTGGTGGATGAGGTGATTGGGCTGGACGCGGAGAACAGAAAAGCCCAGCAGGAAGGTGATGACCTGCGGGCAAGACGCAATAAGATTTCCAAGGAAATAGGCGCGCTTATGGCCCAGGGAAAAAAGGAAGAGGCGGAAGCCAAGAAGGCCGAAGTGGCAGCTAACGCAAAACGTCTGGAAGAACTGGAGACATTGAAGGCAGAACTGCAGGAAAAGGTCACCAAAATCATGATGGTGATACCAAATATCATTGATCCTTCCGTGCCGGTGGGCAAAGACGACAGCGAGAATGTGGAGATTCAGAAATATGGTGATCCTGTGGTACCTGATTTCGAAGTGCCTTATCATGCGGACATACTCATGAGCATCAGCGGCCTGGATAAGGAGTCTGCAGGCCGTACCAGCGGAAACGGGTTTTATTACCTGATGGGTGACGCAGCCCGTATTCATTCCGCAATGATCAGCTATGCCCGGGATTTTATGATTGACAAAGGATTCACCTATTGCATCCCTCCTTTTATGATCCGCAGCAATGTGGTCAACGGAGTCATGAGTTTTGCTGAGATGGAAGCCATGATGTATAAGATTGAAAATGAAGACTTGTATCTGATCGGTACTTCCGAACATTCCATGATTGGTAAATTCAAGGGAGAGATGGTGCAGAAGGAACATCTTCCCATAACGATGACTTCCTACTCCCCTTGCTTCCGAAAAGAAGTAGGTTCTCATGGTATTGAGGAAAGGGGTATATACCGGGTGCATCAATTTGAAAAGCAGGAGATGGTGGTACTCTGTGAGCCTGAAGATTCCATGGATTGGTATAACAAAATGTGGCAGTACACGGTAGAATTTTTCCGGAGTCTGGATATTCCTGTGCGTACATTGGAATGCTGCAGCGGCGATCTGGCGGATCTGAAAGTAAAGTCCTGTGATGTGGAGGCCTGGAGTCCCAGACAGAAGAAATATTTTGAAGTGGGTTCCTGTTCTACATTAGGAGATGCCCAGGCAAGGCGGCTTGGTATTCGTGCCAAAGGGGTAAATGGCAATTATTATGTGCATACTCTGAACAACACAGTTCTGGCTACCCCCAGGGGTTTGATTGCTTTCCTGGAGAATAATGTACAGGCTGACGGCAGCATAAAGATTCCCCAGGCACTGCGCATGTATATGGGTGGTAAAGAGTTGATCTGTCCCACTCAGAAATAATTGTTTTTGATTTTAACAGATTAGGAAAGAAGGTGAGACCTTTGCACAGATTCATGAGGGCCATTGGCTTCAGTGAATACACTGATCGGAATAAGTTAAAAGAATTGCTGAAAGATGTAATCCTGACGGCGGACCAGCGGGCGTATACCATCAATGATGAGGATGTGATGCTGGGCGAATTCAGCAAGGGCTTTGCCGAAAACATGGGCATTACGGTCTGTGGAGAATTTGACGAAGAGGATAAATTCACATATGAATATTATTACCCTTACTTAAGGGGCAGGGGAATCACCAGCACGGAGGATATCTCCGTGGAACGTCATGCCTCCAGGGAGTCTTACGCGGGTGTATGCGATGATATTAAGGTGGGGATTTCCCTGATCTTTTATCTGCAAAACAGAATACCTTATGTGAAAGCGCATTTCTGCGGTGAATTGCCTGTTCGGGGAACCACTCTGACAATGTCTGCACTTTCCGTTCAGGGCAGTGTACTTTTGCCTATTGAGAAAGATGAAGAACAGAAACAGCGGATTATACAGGATTCTGTGAATCGTACCAATCTGATTGCCGCAGCACGAAAAGGGGATGAAGACGCCATTGAGATGCTGACCATGGAGGATATGGATATGTACAGTACCATATCCAGGAAGATCCAGAAGGAGGATGTGTTCAGCATCGTAGACACCTATTTTATGCCCTATGGAGTAGAGTGCGACCATTATTCTGTGCTGGGTGAAATTATGGAATGTACCAGAGTTCGGAACAGATTTACGGGAGAGGAAATTTTTTTATTAAAAATTTGCTGTAATGAATTGACATTTGACGTCGCAATCAATATAATAGATATGTTGGGAGAGCCCAAAGTGGGGAGAAGATTCAAAGGAACCATCTGGCTCCAGGGATTTATAAATTTTCCTGACTCTGTATAATCAACAACTTCATAGCTGAAATTCCTGCATATCTGCAGGTTTTTCATATAAGTCCTCGTAGCTCAGTTGGATAGAGCGATCGCCTCCTAAGTGGTAGGTGTTCGATTGCCGGAGCAACGGAAAATTAACAATTTCATAGCTGAATCACTTGCTTATTAGCAGGTTTTTCATATAAGTCCTCGTAGCTCAGTTGGATAGAGCACACGCCTCCTAAGCGTGGGGTCGGACGTTCAAGTCGTCTCGGGGACGTTGGAAAGCATTGAAAACACTGGATTTTTCAATGCTTTTCTTTTTTTGCCTCAAGAGGAAATTGAAAATCAGAGGACTCGTTTTTATTGGATTTTTTTATCAGTCATGCTGCTAATAGGGAATCGAACACTTTATTTCACTTTCAAAGGTCTTGCTAATAATCTGCTAATATCAGAATTAGCAGGAATTAGCTGCTAATAGCATTTCCTTTTAATGCTTTTGTCAGCATGGCAACCAACTCCGGTGATTGTTCCAATGCTGAAATAAGTTTTGTCAGGTCTGAATCCGAATCTTCAGGCGGCTTTACATTTTTTAATGGATTGACAGAATTTTGTGCGTAGAATGTTGCTTCAAATTTCTGTGCATTAACTTTCCTGTCCTCATCCAGAATATGTGCATACACATCAGTGATCATGTCAATCTGTGAATGTCCTGTATCGCCCTGTGTTGCTTTCAGATCACCGTGGTTGAGCTTCAGCTTATAAGTCGTGCTGGAGTGGCGCAGGGAATGGAACACAACATAAGGCAGTCCAGCCTTTTCCCTGAGCTTTGAGAACTCCTTTTCCATAATGCGGTTTTCAACAGGTCTCCCATTTGGAAGTGTCAGCACAAGGTTGTAATCGAAAAAATCCTGACCTAAATATTCCTTATACTGATCTTGGATCTGCCTCCATTCTCTTAAAATATAAGCAACCGTTTTTGGAATCCACACTTTTCTAATACTGGACTCAGTTTTCGGCTTTTTAAGGACAAGGTTTGTGTGGGTGTTTGACATGATGGATGGAAAAATAAACATGATGTCCTTATCATCCAACTGCTGTCTTGCCTCCTTTGATACGCGGGCAAGCTCCTGTTCAATCAGAAGGTGTGAATCATCATTTGCAATGTCCTCATCTGAAATATGTACCTTATCCCATGTCAATCCGCAAATTTCCCCATATCTCATGGAGCAGGCAAAAGCCAGATTCATTGCAACATAAAGTTTCATGTCGTCACATTCATCCAGAGCTTTCCTTATCATATCTGCCGTCCAGATGTCACGTTTTTTGTAGTTTGTCTTCGGTTTATTAGCGTGTGGAAAAGGATTTCTTGCGACAATCTCCCATTTTACCGCCTGCTCAAAGGCACAACGCAAAATTTTATGAATACTGTGGATAGTGCCTGGCGTCAGGTATTCCGTCTGCGGCTTCCTGTTCTTTCGTGCGATTGGTTTTGTTTTCTGCAACCGAACATAAAACTCATCCACAAACTTTGGCGTAACTTCCTGAACTGCCATATCACCAATAGCAGGGTTAATATAATTTGCAATCAAGGCACAGTTGGACTCATATGTAGATAAAGCCCAGTGAGCAGTACCGTAGATTTTGACAAAATCCCTTAAGAAATCTTTCACAGTCAGTTCCTGTGGAGGGATAAACGTGCCGTTGCCCTGCTGGTTCTCAATCTCAGCCTTTCTCCGCTTTGCTTCAGTATAATCCTGACAGGTTTCCCATTTCTGGTGCTTCTCCCCTTTCTCGTCCGTATAATAATAAACTACTGAGTATTTGCTTTTCCTCTTGATAATAGATGCCATTCTTATCTCCTTCTACCCTTACAACAGGTTGTCAAGCCAGTCGTCGAAAGATGCTTTGGAGATCCTGATTGTCCGTCCGAGCCGTACTACTTTGAACTCCGGCTCCCGGCAAAGCTCATATGCCTTGCTTTTGCTGATCTGCAGAATTTCTGCAATTTCATGAACAGAATAGGTTTTCTTATCTTTGATTTCATGGCTGTAACATTGCCCCGCTTCAGGGATTTTATACTCACCGACTGCCATAAAGGACTCCTTTCCTTGTGCAGTCTGCCATGAATCCAGCAAATAGCTCTCTGTTAAAGGCAATTATACAGTAGAAAAAGGTGCTGCACAATATAGAAAATATAATAAATAATTTGTAAAAAGTGTCATAAAAAATTACACATACCTTCCATCACCGTCTCCTGCGCCCTTCCCGGCCGCGTTGTGTGGCTGCGCTGTGCGCAATTTAATCCGGACGGATGGCAGACCAGACTGCAGGCAGGGAGCCACCCACCAGAACCCATATACATGATGGTGTATGTTCTTCAGTTGTCAAAGAACAAAGGATCAGACACGATAAAAAGCTGATCTATAAAGTAAAGATACGGAAAGGAAGAAAAACTTGAAAAAATATTGAAAAAAGTAAAAAATTTTTTTCGGAAGGAGAAAGGAAGGCAAATAGATATGGGATATATAGTATAATCAAGTTGACATGATACAAGATATTGTGTTAAGATAAACCCGTAATTGATTTTTATGCGACACCTGTATACGGGGAACGGGGACAGGCAGGACATACCCGATATGTCCGCAGGACGCGTGCCAACCGGCAGGTTCCGGCTCCCAACGGGAGAACCGGGGCATACGTTGTTTAAGATTGTAAGCAGTGTCAGAGGATACCATGTATAAACATGGCAGTCTTTTGGCACTTTTTTTGTTTCCGCAGGATGTGTAAGACTGTCAGGGACAAAAACAGATTTGTGGATCACCACACGCAGTATGGAATGGAAACCTTTAAGGGCCATTCCTTTTTTGTTGCCAGAAATGCCCACAAGGGCTTTACCGCATGAGCGGCTGGATAAAAGAGCCTCCATAAACGGAGAGAAAAAGAAAGGTGGAAAGAAGAATGAATGAGACAAGAGTATTTGCTGACGGATACCGGGGCGTATTCCAGAAGCAGGAGGAATTCCTTGAGTGCTTAAAGAGCATCGGGAGAAATTCTTTCTGGGAAAGAAGAAATTCCAAGAACCTGCGCCTGGTGGCAATCACCAGCGGGAGCAGGGTGGAGGAGGAACTGAAGGAGAAGTATGCGGATGAGGGGCTGGATGAAGGCATCATCACGGACACCATCATCAACACCGGGCTGCTTCTGAAGGTAAGGAACCAGTATTACCCGGTAAGGAGCTGTGCGATCAAGAGCATCCTTGACCGCGCGGGGATTTCCGGCGCAGGACTCAGAAGGGTGGAAAAGAGCGTGTATGCGAGAATCCTGAACGACTGCCTGAAGGTGGCAAAGGGAGAGGCGCTGTTACGCATTTCGGAAGGCAAGGTCTCCGCTGTGCTGGGAGGCGACTGCCATGATTATGCGGTGCTTGACATGGAGCAGGTGTTCCTGCATTCCGTGGACTACCTGACAACGAACTTTAAGGGCTGCAGCTACCTTGCCGGTTTTTATGAGCATGACATGGCATCCGCACTCTGGGAGCTTTCCGGGGAAGATGCCCTGTTGGATGCCTACCGTAAGGAGCTGGCACTGCATGGGAAAACGCCCGATGAGATGAAACCCGTGGTACGGATTACCACATCCGACACAGGCTCCGGCGGGGCGAACATTTTCCCCATGCTGGTATCCGGAAAGGAAAATACCACCATCAGCCTGGGCAGCCCACTGAGGCTGGGACACAGGAACGGCACCAAGCTCAGTGAGTTCGATGACCAGCTGAAGCTCCTGTACGGGAAGTACCAGCTTGCCGCAGGAAACCTGGTGAAGCTGTTAAAGATCGAGGTCATGAACCCTGTCAACTGTATGAAGGGCGTCATGGACAAACTGGGCATTGCCCGTAAGTATGCAGCGGAAGCAGTGGACCTGTTCAAGGCACAGTACGGGGAAGACCCCTGTACGGCGCATGACATCTATTTCGGCATTTCCGAGATCCTTTACATGCTTGCCTGCGAAGGCGAGGAAGGGGGCAGGATTGCCAGGATGGAAGAGACCATAGCAAGGGCGTTATCCGTCAACTGGACGGAATATGACATACCGGGTATTTACAAATGGTAGGAAGGAGGGCTGCTGCAATGGTTGAGGATTCCATACAGATTGCAGAGGATGTTGAGGAAGATGAGCGCAGAAAGGTGCCCATCCGCTATTACAGCGTGACGCACAGCCGGGAGGAAACCATTACAAGCTGTGAAGGCGACCTGACCGTGATATGCAACGTACTTGCGGATTACGCAGACATGCTGGACGAGTTCCTGCAGAATGACAGGGAGCGTCTGGGCTTCTGTGGTGTAATGCAGTATGAGCGTATGCGTGACAGGTGCCGGAAGATCACGGCGGGGCTGCAGGAGAAAGCCGGCTATGACCGTGATGCAGCCATTGAAAAGTGCAGGAAAAGGGCAGCCAGGACCCCGAAGGCAGATGCCGGGATCGGGGAGGACGCCCTTGTCCTTTCCGCCAGGCGCAGGGCAGCCTGCCACAGAAAATAAAACAGAATAATGATAAGGACAGGGAGAGAAGGAGTATCAGCCTTCTCTTTTTCTGTCCGGAAGATGCAGCCGCAGCGGGCGGCAGAAAGTGAGGAAAAATATGGGACTGGACCTGAATTATGAGGCAGAGGTATTTGTTGACACGGAAAACTTAAGCAGGGAGGACTGGCTTTCCTTCCGCCGCAAAGGGATCGGAGGCAGCGACGCCGCAGCCATCATGGGGATGTCGCCGTTCTGTACGAAACGTGACCTGTACTATGACAAGCTGGGCATACAGCCTGTGGTGGATGAGGAGGAAGACAACTGGGTGGCAAAGGAAGTGGGGCACCGCCTGGAGGACCTTGTTGCGGAGATCTTCTCCAGAAAGACAGGGCTTAAGGTATACCCCGTCCGGAAGATGTTCCGCCACCCGCTCTATCCCTTCATGCTGGCAGACGTGGATTTCTTCATAGATTTCCCCGACGGCACGAAAGGCATCCTTGAGTGCAAGACCACCAACTACAACTGCCAGAACAAATGGGCAAATGATTCCACCCCGGTCAATTACGAGTACCAGGGGCGGCACTACATGGCGGTCATGAACATCGACAGGATGTACTTTGCCTGCCTGTATGGGAACAACGAGAACGAATTCTTCATCCGTTACATGGAACGTGACATGGATATTGAGGAGGACCTGATCGCGGAGGAGGAATATTTCTGGAAAGAGAACGTGGAAAAAAGCGCTGAGCCGGATTACACGGAGAAGCCAGACCTTGTGCTGGAGAGCATCCGGAAGCACTGCGGGCCTGCCGACAAGGACGCGGAACAGGTAAAACTGGGACGCAGATACCTGGGCAGCATCCGGAAGTACATGGAATTAAAGGAGCTGAAGGCACAGCATGACGGCGAGGCGAAAAAGCTGGAGGAAAAGATGAAGGAAGCCTATGCGGAGATCGTGGAGGCAATGGGTACAAGCTGCACGGCAGTCATTACAGACGGCGGTACGCAGTATGTCCTCTCCTATAACCCCTCCTACCGTACAGGGATCGACAGGAAGGGGCTGGAGCGCTTAAAGGTGCAGCACCCGGATGTCTACGATGACTATGTGAACACTACGGAAAGCAGGAGGTTTTCCGTCAAAATGAAAGGAGCAGCTTAATGAAGAAAAATGACCTTGTATATATCTGTTCCCCGCTGTCGGCACCGACAAAAGAGGGTATGTGGCAGAACATGGAGAATGCAGAGCACTACGCACGCCTTGTATCTGAAATTTTCGGATGCAGGGCGATAGCGCCCCACAGCTTCCTCCCCGAATATCTGGATGACCACATCCCGGAAGAGAGGGAAGCGGGGCTTGCCTTCGGACTGTCCGTGCTGAAGCTGAGCAAAGCCATCATTGTGTGCGGCAGCCGGATCAGCAGCGGGATGCAGGGTGAGATCAAAGTGGCAGGGGAACTGGATATCCCTGCCTATGTCCTGCTGGAAAGCGAAGGCGGCGCCATGCTTGCAGAAATAAAAGAAATGCCCGGGCCGGCCACTCCGGATTGGAAAGGAACAGAGAAAAAATGGAAACATATCAGAGTGGCGTTCTATCTGGAGGAAGCCGGCCTCTGCAGGGACACATTCCGTACCATAGAGGGGCCGGAGCGCTATTTTAACCGGTCCACGGCAGACGGGATCTGGTATACGGCTTCGCCTGCAGGAAATTACTGTGAGAATGACTGTACTGTGGGAGCGGATATTGTTTTTGAGATTGTTTCTAACGGGGAGATCCGCCACCTTGACGGGAACGGAGACTTTCCGGGAAAGAAACCTTTTATACCGTTCCGCGAGTTTGAAAAGACGCTGGCTGCTGATACCCTGGCAGCACATCCGGGACTGAAGGATTATCATGCCATGAAGGAAAAGCTCATCTCCCTTCCGGGAGGGGAGGCATATGCTGATCCCCGCAGATTGAGCGACAACTGGTTATATGCGCTGAACTTTGGTGAGGAGACGGAAGAAACCATAGGGACCGCATCCTGGCTCGGTACTGAATACCATGTCCTTGCTGTGCGCTATACCCATAAACCTACAGGATTTGCTTTCCGGAATTACCGGTTCCGGAGAAGCGGAAGGGATACCCGTACTTCCAGCCATGACCTTTTACTGTATGACTGGGATGAGGAAAGCACAATGAAGGGAGAAAACAGATGAGATGCAGGTTTGTAAAGGAAATTTTTCATAATAAGGACAACGGCTTCTGCATCTTCGTGTACCACACGGAGGATGGCAGCGTGCCGGAGGCGGCAAGGGATGCCCGCTATAAAGGGGAAGGGTTCCGGTTCACGGCGACAGGCACCGGCCTGCCGGAGACGGACAAGACGGAAGCCGACTTTCAGGGAAAATGGATAAAGAGCAGATACGGGCTGCAGCTCCAGGTGGAAAGCTATGAGGAGATGCTGCCCCAGACAGAGGAAGGGATCAAAGGCTACCTGTCATCCGGCATGATCAAGGGGATCGGGCCGAGGACGGCGGAGCTGATTGTGGAGAAGTTCGGCACAAGGACATTTGACGTGCTGGACCATTACCCGGACAGCCTGCTGGAGATCAAGGGGATCACCCGTAAAAAGCTGGATGCCATCCTCTTGTCCTACCAGGGGAGCCATGCCCTGCGCGACCTTGCGGCATACCTGACGCCCTTTAAGGTGACGCCCAAAAAGATACAGAAGATCTATGAGGAATTTGGGAACGACGCACTGGATACCGTAAAGAACCAGCCCTTTTCCCTCTGCAGGATAAACGGCTTCGGTTTCCTGACCGTGGACGAGATCGCAAAGGCGAACAAAGGGAAGCCGGATGACCCCATGCGGATCGAAGGCTGTGTCCGTTACTGCATGGAACAGGAAATGCAGGAGGGGCACCTGTACCAGGACAAGCAGCAGTTCCAGAAAAAAGTTTATGAGCAGTTAAACGCCGGGTATGGCAGGGAGGCAGTCACGGAAGTGGATGTCTACAAGGTGCTTTACCGGCTGGTGAAGGAGAAGCAGATGTATTATGACAGCGGCGCCCTTTACCCGGCGAACATGTACGGGTATGAATGCGGCGCGGCGAAGAAGCTGGCATCGCTGCTCCTTGCCAAACAGGAGGCACAGGCGGATATCACGTTCCTCCTGGCAGAAGCACAGAGGGAGCTGGGCATCGGCCTTTCCCCGAAACAGGAGGAGAGCGTGCGGCAGGCTTTCAGCCATCTGGTCAGCATTGTCACGGGAGGCCCCGGGACAGGGAAGACCACGGTGCAGAAGGTGCTCCTGTATATCAATGAAAAGCTGGGCGGGAGCAGCGTGCTGCTGACAGCGCCCACGGGAAGGGCGAGCCGCAGAATGGCGGAAAGCACAGGATGGCAGGACGCCATGACCATGCACAGTGCCCTTGGGCTTACCAGCGATGAGGACAATGAGGAAATGGAAGGCATGCTGGAGGCAGGCTTCATCATAGTGGACGAGTTCACCATGTCCGACATGAGGCTGTCCTATATCTTTTTTGACCATATCCGGGCGGGGACCCGCCTGGTGCTGGTGGGGGATGTGGACCAGCTTCCCAGCGTAGGCCCCGGAAACGTGTTCCGGGAGCTAGTACAGTGCGGCGTGATCCCGGTGACAGTGCTTGACATGGTTTTCCGCCAGGCAGAGGACAGCCGGATCGCTGCAAATGCGAAGCGGATGCAGGAGAATGATGCCGCCCTGGATTATGGCGCGGGATTTACCTTCATCCCTGCCGGGAGCGCGGCAGAGGCCGCAGAAAAGACACAGGAGCTGTACCGCGCCAGCGTGGACGCGTTTGGCGAGGACAAGGTGCAGGTGCTGACCCCCTACCGGAAGAAGGGGGATGCCAGCGTGGACGCACTGAATGAAAGGCTGTGGGAGATGGTAAACCCGAAAGCCGAAGGGAAGCCGGAGATCCGTTCCGGGAAGCGTACCTTCCGGCTGGGTGACCGTATCATCCATAACAAGAACAAGAACCAGATCAGCAACGGTGACATCGGCTGCATTAAGAACATCTATGTGGATGATGAAGGGACGGAGCTGGCGGAACTGGAATTCTCAGACGGGCGGCGTGTGGAATACAACAGCGATGAGCTGGAGATGGTGGAACATGCCTATGCCACAACCGTCCACAAGAGCCAGGGAAGCGAGTACCCCATGGTCATCCTGCCGTGGCTGCCCATGTTTTACAAGATGCTGCGGCGGAATATCTTCTACACCGCCGTAACGAGGGCAAAGGCGCAGGTCGCCATCATCGGGAGCAAAAAGGCCATCTGCACCGCCATCCACAATACGGAGTGCGACAGGCGCAATACCCGGCTTGGGGAGCGCGTCATCAGGGAGTATAACCGGCTGCTGGAGGAAAAGAAAGACCAGGAAAAAGATGCCGGATACCGGCAGGAAGTCATGAATTTATAGAAAACAGGAGGAACAGATATATGGAAAACAGGAAAGAAAGCACAGGAAAAACAGAAATGGAAGAAACAGGGGAACTGGAGATCACCCAGCGGATGTCAGAGCGGGCGGATGCCATAGACAATGCGACCTACCGCTATCTGGCAGAACTGCTGGAGCTGGAGGAGGATGACCCGGAAGAAAAATTCCCGTGGAACATCGAGATCCTCAGAACAGTATTTGACAGCGCAGTTTCCACTCTGCAGGAACACGGATATGCCGTGTGCAACCCGTATGTTGCCACACCGGAAAGCGGCAGGCAGTACCTCTGCACATCGTCAGAGTGCGGGTGTGAGAGCTGCAGCTGCCAGGATGGGTTCATGGAAAAGGAAAGGATCTTTTCCGATATTGAGGAGGCTGTGGCACGCGGCGGACTGAAGGTAATGGACGGGGATGGTGACAGCATCATTGTGAGGAACAGCAGGCTGGACATGGATTTTGAGATCTCCGTGAAACAGCTGGAAGGGTGACAGGCGGCCTATGGAGAAAAAAGACTATAAAAAGGAATTCTGCGCCCTGATGGACCGTTTCCGATTCCGCCATTCCAGATGGCAGGTATGGAACGATTTCCTGAGCCTGTCAGCAATATCCCTGGCAAACGTGATGCCGGGGCCTAAGAAGGAGGAGCGGGAGAAGCAGTACCTCTCCATCATTAACAGCTACCAGAAGGAGGACCAGGAGGTCTTCCCGCAGATGCTGGGGTTTGTGGTGCTGGCGCTGGAGGAAAACCCGGAACAGGATTTCTTAGGCAGCCTGTACCATTACCTTAATCTGCAGCAGGAGCAGAAAGGGCAGTTCTTTACGCCCTACCATATCTGCCATTTCATGTCCGAGCTGCAGTTTGCCGGGGATGAAAAAGAGGAACTGCTGAAGGAGAAAGGATATATCAGCGTGAGCGACCCGGCCTGCGGCGCAGGCGCCATGCTCATAGCATTTGCAAACACGGCAAAAAGGCGTGGCATCAATTACCAGAAGAATGTGCTGTTCGTGGCGCAGGATATTGACCGCACAGCAGCCATGATGTGCTACATACAGCTCTCCCTTCTGGGATGTTCCGCTGTCATAGCCATCGGGGACAGCCTTGCAGCCCCGTTCCCGCACCCGGACAATGAAGTGTGGCGTACCCCGTTTTATTACCTGAACCAGTGGCGTTTCATGCCGGGGCAGGCAGAACGGGAACCAGCGGATGGGACCGGGACGGACTGCAAAGAAAGCGCGGAAGATGTTACGGACAGCCCGCACTGGGACGTGGAACTGAAGGAAGGAGAAAACGGACAGCTCATGCTGTGCATGGAACAGGCATCATAAAATGCCACAGAAGAAAGGAGCCGGGAAATGAAGAATGGAACAGACGTTAAATTCCAGCTGGATATACTGCGGCGGGACGGCTACCATGCTGCCGCACAGATCATCGAATCCATGCAGGGGACAGTCAGCCGGGAGGCTGAAATGGAATATCTGAAGGAGTTTGTCCGGAAGGGCTGGTTTGATGAAGAACTTGCCAGGGACCAGCTCCGCTGCCTGTGGACGGCATACTGCTTCCACCAGAGGCTTGATGTGGATACATCCGGGTATGACAGCGGCCTGCTTGACCTGTGGGATACCATGGCAGAGGAGGAAGCGGAAAAGGCGGGATGGAGCGATTATGACAGCTTTGACAATTTTATGTGCCGTTACCTTGTGTGAGGAAATCTGAAAAAATTTCATAAAAAATTCAAGTAAATGCGGGGAGCGGGGTATTTATTTTATATACCCCTCCCCATGAAAAGGAAGGAGAGAAAACAAATGGATGGAATGACAATGAACAATGCCTGCATGTATGACGAAGTGGAGGAGATCAGGAACTTAAACAGGGTGGAGGGCTTTGACCCCAGGAGGTACATGCGCCTTATCCAGAAAGAGGGGCAGGCGGGGAAATACTACCTTGACGTGGCCTACCGCAAGCTCTGGTTCCGCTTAAGATACCCGGAGGGGAAGATCGTAAAGAAGATCCTGAAGCTGACGGAGCAGGTGGCCATCGTGGAGGCGAGGGTGTACTTAAACCGCAATGACGATGAGGACAACTTCATCTCCAATGCGCTTGCGCAGAAATACATGACTGCGGATGACCAGTTCGGGAACAAGTTCGTGGAACTGGCGGAAACAGCGGCAGTGGGAAGGGCATTATCGGATGCCGGTTTCGGCCTGCAGTTTGCCGACAGGGAAGGGGACATTGACCCGGAAGTGACGGAGGCGCCTTTTGACGCGCAGATGTTTGCGGGGACGGGCGGCATGGTGCCGGAAGGGACCTGCATGGACCCTGCCCTTCAGGAAGGTGCAGCCGGTGGCGGTGAAATCCTCCAGGAGGAAATCTTCCCCGGACAGTACGGGATCGAGGAATATATCCCCATGCCGGAAGACGTGGGGCAGGCCATGGGAATGACGCCGGCCATGCAGCAGGCAGGGACAGCCCCGTCAGCTGTAAGACAGACCGCACAGGGGGCAACAACCAGCCAGGCACAGGGCAGGCAGACGCAGCAGCCCGCACCGGCACCACAGCCCGCGCAGGGAGTGACGCCCGCCATGCAGAACAGGCAGGCGGCACCTAACCCGGCACAGGGCAGCACAGCGCCCGGAAATACCAGGCCCGCAGCAGCGGCGCAGGGGACGGGAACCGGAAAGGCAGCTGCAGGAAAAGGCGGAAACGGACAGGGGGCAGGTGAGATCCGCAGGGACATGCCCGTGGAGCAGATTTACTCCATGTTAAGCCGTGACAGTGCAGCCGCAGTGGTCATCCCCATGGGATTCAACAAAGGGAAGACGCTGGGGCAGGTAGCCGTTGAGAAGCCCGCAAACCTGCAGTGGTATGTGGACTCTTACGGCGGCCCTGACAACCTCCTGCGTGCGGCGGCAAAGTTCCTTATTGATGCGGCATTAAGACAGGCAGGATGAAACAGGGGATAAGGGGATGCAGTTTCTGCTGTGCCCCGGTTAAGGAGTACATGGGGCGGTTTTTCACAGGCCGCCTTTTTTAGAAAGAGAGCAGCATGTTTTCAGGCTGCGGAAAGGAGGAAAGCCTTGTACCAGGATTTTCCTTTTACCATCAGGGAGGTGGCATACCTCTTAAACCTGCGCATACGGCATAAGAATGCGGTGAGCCTGGATGCGGACTGCCCTTTCTGCGGCGAGTCCAGGGGGAAGCTCAACCTGAACTTAAAAAAGAACGTGTTCAAGTGCAACCGGTGCGGGGAAAGCGGGGGGATGCTCGCCCTGTATGGGAAGATATACGGGGTGGACAACCAGACCGCCTGCAGGGAGATCAAGGATGCCCTGGGGAAGAATGAACAGGCGCCTTCCTACCAGGTAAGGAAACGGGAGATCACCCCAAAGGAGCCGGAGATACCGGAATCCCCGCCAGCGCCGGATGCGGTGAAGCATAAGACATACAGCATGTTCTTTTCCATGCTGGTACTGGCGGACACCCACAGGCAGAACCTGTTAAAGCGCGGGTTCACGGACAGGCAGATCGAGGAGAACGGCTATAAGAGCACCCCGGTCTTCGGCTTTAAGAAGCTGACAGGGAAACTGCTGGAGGCAGGCTGCACCGTAAAGGGCGTGCCGGGATTTTACCAGGATAAGGACGGGGAGTGGACCATCCATTTCTCCAACAAGTCCTCCGGGTTTTTAGTGCCGGTCCGCAATGTGGACGGGCTGACTGTGGGGGCGCAGATACGCCTCGATCATCCCTATGACGGCAGGAAGTACATCTGGCTCTCCAGTGCAGGCTTTTTCCTGGGTACCTCATCCGGAAGCCCCGTCCATCTGGCGGGCAGTCCGGGAGAAAAGACGGTATTCATTACAGAAGGGCCGTTAAAGGGAGACCTTGCCCATGCATTATCCGGCAGGACCTTCGGGTGCGTGCCGGGGGCGAACCAGTATGCGAACCTGCCGCCGTTCCTGCAGGAAATGAAGCTGATGGGGACGGAGAACGTCTATGAAGCCTATGACATGGACAAGCTGCTAAAGACCGTCTGCAGGGGGGATTACAACGAGAAGTGCGTCCACTGTGAAAACTACAGGAAGGACTGGAGAGGGCAGGCCATTCCCTGTGGGAAGAAATGCGTGAAGCGCCAGAACATCCAGCGGGGGTGCAGGAAGCTGGCGGAAATCTGCCGGGAACTGGATCTGTCCGCAAAGGCGCTGACCTGGGATACGGATGAAGACGGAGACTGGGCGGAGCATGTGAAGGGCGTGGATGACTACCTTTATGACCTGAAGCGGAAAAATAACCCCAAATAGGGAAATAAACTGCCGGAGCGGTGCCAGATGGTGCTGCCCCGGTTTTTTTATGCACACAATATGTAAAACTTTCCGTTTTTTACATACCGCTGTTGGCTTTTACTTAAACCATGCGTATAAAAAAGTAAACAGGGAACGGGAAGTTCCCGGATAAAGGAGATGACAGCTATGTACCAGAAGATTATCGTACCCATAGACCATGGGAACAGGAACATGAAGACTGAGCATAAGATATTCACTTCCGGATTTGTGGAGGGCGACTGCAGGCCCGCACTGGGGGAATACCTGCATTTTGGCGGGCGCTACTATGCCCTTGCGGAGCAGCGGATACCCTATATGCGGGACAAGACTGTGGATGACCGTTTCTTCATCCTGACGCTGTTTGCAGTGGCGATGGAGGCGGAAAAGCAGATGCTTGACACACAGGATACCATCCTCCAGGCAGTGCTGCCGGTGGGGCTGCCCCCGAAGCATTACGGCGCAC
>OFFV01000057.1_pt1 | contig 93540 bp, 77 predicted proteins | sample 1521461 | NCBI WGS metagenome assembly OFFV01 (sample SAMEA3504120, study PRJEB24116) | mouse gut metagenome | biome: mouse gut; feature: mouse-associated habitat; material: faeces | place: Denmark | collected 2011 | reverse complement strand
GTCGGGCGGGCCGCATGGCCATCCATGCTATGAAAGTCGAAGACTTTCATAGTAAATCTTCACTGTTTTTCTTTCTAGAGTTAACGACATGAGAACTTTCGTTTACTATATCTATCATAACGATAAAAACTTCCGGTTTTCTTCAAGTTTTTATTAAGATATTCTTAAAAAGGCTTTCTGTTTCCTTAAAAAGTTTCCTGAATAAAAAACTCCGACGTATCCCGGAAAGATTACTTTTTTCACAAAGTTCTTTCCAAAATACGCCGGAGCAGCTCCGGTTGTATCCTGTTTATCCTGATTATCCTGTCAGACTCTTATTCTGTCAGACATTTCTTGACCGTGTCGGCGATCAGGCGCATCCCCTCCGCTGTGGGGTGGACACCGTCTGCGGTCATTTCCGCCATATTATCTATGGTAATGCCGCACTTTTCCAAATCTATGATCGGCAGACCTCTGTTCCCGGCGATCAGACGGATCCGCTCAGAATACGCCTCCGATGTTACATTCTGTCCATTGACAAACGGGACGAATGGCTGCGCTTCTGTAGTCCCCCAGTCTCCCACCGGCAACAGCGTACAGCAATAGACCTGCGCCTGCGGATACTGCCTTTTTATCTTATCCAGGATCATGGTATAGCCATCGCTTAAACTCCCCACCAATCCTTCCTCGACAGCCTGCAGTCCGTCATTATCCCCGATCGCTGCGCTCATCAGCACATCATTGGTTCCCATATAGACGATGATGATATCCGGCGCCACCCCGTCCGCTCCCGCCAGCTGGGAAATCCTGTGGTCGCTGCAGCCATACATCGGATTTGCCTCCTGCGAATATCCGAAGCTTGCACTGCCGGAACTTGAACCATTCGCACACAGCGTAAGCCCCAACTCGTCCAGCACGATCTTCCACCAGGTCTGCGCTACATCCTTCACTGTTCCATTCTCCGGGTAGAAAACAAGGTTTCCTTCCGGAATCCATCCTTTGAAAGTGGAGATACTGTCTCCCAAAATCGAAAGCTTCATCCCTGTCTCTGGTTCCTCCGGGACTCCGTCCGCTGCATCCGCACTTTCTTCCGCTGTCTGTTCTTCTCCGTCAGCCACAGCGTCCGTCTCCGATTGACCTGTACCGTCACCCGGCAGACCATCCGCCACTCCCGTCTGGCCGCTGCCGTTGGCAGAGCCTGCACTCTCCGTCCTGTTCACGTCACTGTCAGCCGGCCCGTTTTCGGCCGTTTCCTCCGTTTCATTAGAATCTCCGGTTTCCATAGCCATATCCGCAGCGTCATTTTCGGCGGTCTGTCCGGCAACGCTGCAGGCCGTCAGCAACCCCAGCACAATACACAGTGCCGCCCCTGTCCACTTTTTTCTTTTCATACGATTTCCCCATCCAATCCGTCATCCAAAATCTCATTTCCGAAACATGGACTGGCGCGCCCCATGCATCTTATCATGATGTTTCAGCACATCGTTCACCGCATCCATACGCAGTCCGGCGTCTATAAAGTCGCAGTATTTACAGAACGGATAGTTCTGCCGCCCGTCCTTCACCGCATCCCGCAGTTCCCGGTATTTGGCGCTGTTCCACCCTTCCTGCAGGGAAACCTTATTCAGATCCGCCAGCTCCGTCGTCTCGAAATTATCGCAGCAGCAGATACCCATTTTGCCGTTTGGCATGATCCACATATCTGTATAAGGCATCAGGCACGTCTCCTTGATCACCTTCCCTTTAGACTGCTTGTTCGGCGCGCTGCCGGCCCGGTTCGTCAACACCTCTTTCAGATACCGGATCTGGATCAGGATATCCACCCCTTTGAACTCCTGCGGATGCGCTTTTACATATTCATAGATGACCTGCACATTGTCATGCATTTTCATGTTCAGGCAGTAGTTATTGATGATCAGCTGATCCAGATATGGCACGATCGCTTTTACCTTATCCACATCCAGCAAAAGCCCGTTGGTGGACATGAAGATAAAGGCCTCCGGCAGCTGCTTTCTGGCATACTTATGAAATTCCACAATACGCTTGTCCAGCCACGGTTCATTGTTGCCGTACAGCGTCAGATGCCCTTTGTAACCCCAGTCACGCAGCTGGTCGATAATGGAATAATACAGATTCTCATCAATCTTCATATAGGGGCGCTTCTCCGCGTTGATATTGGCGGTACAGAACTCGCACGTACTGTTGCAGCGGTTCACCGTCTCCAGGTTGACCACCACCGGATGCGGCGTCTCCTTCTGGCTGTAGAAATAGTCGATATATTTCTTCTGCTGCCGCCTTCTCGCCACAAACTGCAGCTTCAGATAGCTTTCACTGGATAATCTGGGCAGGTACTTTCTGGCATTCCACCCCAACACGCCTGCAAAATTGTGTACTCTTATTGACATAATTTACTCCGTTTCCGCGCGACTTCTTCTGCGCCTTTTTCCTCATTTCTCTTCTCTCTGTCTTCTTTTGCTTCCATCTTCCGGATCACTTCGCGGCTGCCCTGTACACATAAACCGTACAGCTCCCATCCCGGGCCGTGAAGCTGTCCACCTGCACCAGTCCCGCTTCCGCAGCATTGGTCAGCTCCAGCCGGGAAAAGATATAAGTTCCGCCCAGTTCCCGGAATGCATCCACATCTATATAAATATCATAGTCCGTCGCATACACCGTCTTCGTCGCCTGGACAATGCTTAGATCCGTCCCTGAATACAGATAAGCTCTGGCGCCCCAGTCGTCGTAATAGATCCGCGTCTGCTCCACCCGCTCCAGCGCCGGCGCGATGATCCTGCGGAAGTCCTCCTTGTACTGCTGGCTGTAAAATCCCAGATAACCGTCCAGCGTGGCGATCCCGTTATACTCAAGCACTGCAGGATGAAGGCCGTAAGCTGCCGACCACTCCCCCTGATAACCGATCGCTTCCCTGATCTCCTCAAAAAGCGCCGGCGCGTAGAACTGTTCATAATCCAGTTCATCCACTTCCGTCCCGTGGAAATGCTCATAGGCCCTGTTATAACAGGTAAAATACAGATCGTTATATCGGTTCGGCGTCAAAATGACCGCCAGCGCCGCGGCGCAGACAATGCCGTTTGCAAGCCACATCGTCCAGATTCCCCTGTCATAGAGCCTGATCAGTACAAGAAACAGCGCTCCGTACCAGAGAAAAGGATTGAAAAAGATCGTCCTGTTAAACTGCCATCCCTCCAGCGGCGGCACAAGCGCCTCCACCAGCCTGCGCAGCGGCCCGCAATCATACAACCCGTAAACCACACTGTTAAACAAAAGAAAGGCCATCACAAAATTAAAGGGATCGTGAAATATCTTCTTCCACTGTCTTTGATACAGATACCTGCCGTTTAAAAGCAGAAAATATATCACACAGACAGGCAGTACCACTTTTGCGTGCACCCCGTCCGCATGAAAGATTCCGTCCTTCCAGACTGTCCCGATCTCCTGCAGGATCTGTGCAAAGGACAGATCAGCGTTGACAATGCTGGAACGGATCGTCTCCTCCCCGCCAAGAAGCATCTGCCCGAACAGCCGGTACTCGCATCCCACATAGCCGGCCGCCAGCACCACAAGCGCCGCCATAAGCCGCCAGACCGGCTTCCTGTCCCGTACCGACAACCACACAATGGCGATGACCAGATATCCCAGAAGAAAAAGCCCGTGATAGGAAAAATAGGACACCATCGGATACACAAACAGCGCCAGATACCACCTTTTTCCGCCGTCTCTGTAGATCTTGATCAGGAAATAGACACAGAGCGGAATGGATGCGAACGCAAATCCGAAAGCCGGAAAAAACCACACGATCCCATATACAAATCCCGTCATATAAATGACCGGCCTGTATATGACATACTTGTCAGCAAAAAGTTCTCCCGCCAACAGGCGGAAAGAAAACATCCCCAGCAGTATTTTGCCCAAAATACCGAGCACATACGCCGTATACGTAGGAAAAAACATATACAACACCGTATACAACGACATCTCGGAAGGCAGATTATCCCTGCTGATCCCGCCCAGAAACGGAATCTCCACCCCATGGGCCAGAAAACTGTTGGTATTTTTCAGCATCTGAAACTGGGCCAGAAACAGATCCATATTGTCGTGGACCGCTATATAACTGCGCTCCCCGTACCCGAAAAACACACCCGCCGCCAGCAGAAGAAACCCCGCCACCGGGAACAGAAACCAGTATGCTGTTAGCCACACAAACCATTTGCGCCGCGTCAGATCCTTCATCTTTTCCTCCATTCCGAAGCGCTTTGCGCTGAGAACGCGGGCAGAACTCCGGCTTCTGCCCTGCATCCGCCTTCAGGCGCTTTACATGCCGGCCTGGTGCTTCTTCGTCTTCCGGAATACAAACAGCTTCTGCCCGAAAAAGTTCAGCACGATAAACATGCACATGCCAAGGAACATGGCCACGTTATCCACGATCACCTGCGGCTGTGACGCCAGTACCTTCCTCACCAGCGGCTGTGCCACACTGAATGCCGCCAGATAGCAGACGATGATATTGACCGCAAACCGCCAGGGCAGCCACTTGTCCTTATTTTCCACCTTAAAGGTCAGTTTGGCATTGGCATGATACGAGAAAACGCTCCCGATAAAATAAGAAATCCCGCTGGACAGCCAGTAATTCAGATGGATCAGGTTATAGAGCACCGCCATGATGACCCAGCCCATCAGTGTATTGATCACCCCCACCATGCCGAAGTGGATCACCTCCATGATGAAGTCTTTGTTTTTCAAATAAAAATCTTTCATTTTACGTAAAATCACCTTTTCAATTTACATTTCCGTTTTTTATGTTAAAATTTTATTGTATGAAACAGCCGAAAGGAGGCGCCCATGTCAGCCTTAAGTGTACACCATATCGGATATTTAGTCAAAAAAATAGAAAAAGCCACCCGGACTTTCCTCGCACTCGGTTACCGGATGGAACAGGAGATCGTCTATGATGCTTTCCGCAAAGTCAACATCTGCTTCCTTGTCAAGGACGGCTGCCGCATTGAACTGGTATCCCCGGCCGCCGAAGACTCCGTGGTCTCCGGCCTGATGAAGAAGTACAAGAACAGCCCCTATCATATCTGCTACCAGACTGAGGACTTTGACGCAGCCTTCGCAGAACTGACCGCAGGCGGGTTTATCGCCATCGACACACCGACCCCCGCACCCGCACTGGACGGCCGCGACGTCGTGTTTTTGACAAACGCCGACATCGGCATGATCGAGCTCATCCGCTGAGCCTTTCCGGCTGCCCTTCGGCCGACAATCCTGACTTTTTTCGTCACTCTCTGACATACATGGTGATCGTCCCGCACACCTTCTCGGTGAAACCGCTCAGATCCAGACTCGGCTCATAGCACCAGTGGCGGTCCTCCCGGTTGTACATCACGATCACATCAATCTCCTCAAACGCCGCCTGTTCGTCCTCTCTGGGACCAAACGAGCGGTTTATCCTGTTCTCCTCTTCTTCCCAGTAGAAAACTTCGTCGTATCCCTGCAGACGAAACCAGTAATACATTGTCCTGTTGCCTTCCAGATTCGGGGCAAAACAGGACAGCACCTTTTTATCCGTTCCCTTTACCAGTGCAAGCGTCGATTCCATCATGGTGCGGATGCTCTCGCCCCGGTAAGTGAAATAAGCCGCTTCCCGCAGCACCACTCTGCCGTGGGCCGCCAGCATCAAAAACAGGCATAGCACGTACGCGATCCTTCTCTTACCGCTCAGCGGCCGGAAATTGCAGCCCACGATCACGAAGAAAAAAGCAAATCCCAGCACTGCCGGAAGCAGATAACGCTCCGTCATGGCTGTCTTACTATAGCTGACACACTGCGGCAGGATGATCGAAAGCGCCAGCAGAATCTCCCAGCCCAGCTTTTTCACATGCTCCCAGTAAGTCAGAAAGAGCAGGATGAACAGCCAGCCGAACCGCACATACCATTTCAGGTCCGTATGCGCCGCCAGCGCCCACGCCTGTGCATACTGTTCCAGCGTGACACTCTCATCCAGGCCCACATAGGAGTAATTGTTGGTGCCGATCACAAACACGATCAAAAACATCTCCGCCGCAAACATAAGGCCAAGAGCCATAAGATAGGGAAGCCTGCGCCTGACCGCCGCAAACAGCGCAGACAGCGTCACCTTCTTACCCGTCATCTCTTCATACAATACATACAGCCCCACAAACGGCAGCAGCAGGATAAAAGGCTCCTTGTAGATTGACATCAGGAAGAAAGCGCCCACACTGGCAGCGGCATACCACCGCCTGCCTGTCCGCAGCCACTTGAGCATCAACCAGAAGCCCAGCGCAAACATCATGATATCGTAGGACTCCTGCGGCCCCAGCTTCCACCAGACCGCCGACTGGTATCCTGTCAGCACCGTCAGGGAAAAGAGGGCCGCATAGACCATATTGCAGCGCATGTGCCTTGCGCAGTAATAGAGCAGCACAAAGGCCGCCACGATCTCCGCCGCCTTGATTACTGACATTGCTGTCAGATTAATGCCAAACACCGCCGCCATCAACACGCGGTTGATATAATACAGCGGCCGAAACCGCATGGTCAGGTCGTAGCCCACCGCTTCCCGCAGGCAGTCCGCAACGCTTCTGCCTTCCAGTGTCATCCAGTCTACATACTTGGCAAACTCCCAGTCATCCACCAGATGGAAACCGGAAGTGAGCGTCCCCATCCCCAGCACCACGCCGAATACGAGCACCAAAAAGAAACCCCACACCAGGAGCGCTTCCGCCCTGCCGTCGAGTTTCTCCAGACGCTTATAAAATCCCTGCACCCTGCCGATCAGTCTATCCGCCATAGCCGCTTTATCCGATCTGGCTGATGATGATATCCGCCATTTCGCCTACGTTCTTCATGGACACCACCTGGCCCATATTGAACTTCATGCCAAACTCCTGCTCCACAGCCGCCAGCAGATTGATGTGCTCCAGAGAATCCCAGTCCTCAATATCGTCCGCCGTCGTCGCATCCGTCACGGTGATCTCCTCATCATCGAACACGTCCCTGAAAACCTCATTTAACTTCTCAAATACTTCTTCTCTGCTCATGTCTTTCTCTCCATTTCCTGTTCTGATTTCCTGCCAAACCGCCAAAACTCATTTATAGTAAACGACATTAGAAATTTCGTTTACTATAAATACTGTACTTCTCAATTAGTACTATAATATTTTTCCGGTGATTTGACAACCTCTGTCTTAACACACTGTGATCACTTTATTCTTCCGCTCGTACGCCTCCGGAATGTCAAACTGCCATACACTGCTGCCGTCTTCGTCCTCCCGGATCTTCGTAAATCCCAGCAGCCCGTAGAATTCTTTTACCATCCCGTTCTTGGCCGTGGGATAATAATAACCCAGAATCGTATGGATGCCGCACGCCTGGCAGGCTTCCACCACGCTGTCCATCATGGCAAGCTCCATGTCCCGCTTCAAGACGCGGCAGCTCATCAGCCACAATTCGAGATGCAATACCGGCCTGTCTGCAGGGCCTGCAGTCTCCTCCATGCTTCCTTTGCGCCCGATCACGACAGAAACGACACCATTGTCACCAAACTTGTCTTCCAGCTTGCCATATCTTGTGACATAAGTGTCATCGTTTGCAAACCGTTCGATATCGCCCTGCGTGTAACGTCTTGTGGTCAGGTTAAACTGATTGCTCTTATTGGTAAGCTGGGCGATCCGCGCCATATACATCGGTTCAAAAGCCCTGATCGTCCCTTTCATCGCCAGCGAGCGAAGATACTCCCCGTAATCGCCGAAATTCATCTGCTGTCTCTGTCTGGCCATATTGGCTTTGTACATCTCATTGCGCTTCCGGTCGTCTTCCGACAGGTCTGTCACTTCGAAGTATCCGGCATGATCCAGCCTGCGGATATACTGCTCCGGCGTACCGATATCGGGCACCGCCACACCGGACACCTGCGCCGCCACGATCTCCCGCTCCGCCGGGTTGTCATCCACAAACACCAGACTGTCAGGCAGAATATTCAGCTCTTCGGCGATCGCTGCGATATTCCTGCTCTTCGGCTCCCAGTTCGCCTTGATCACGATGAAATCATCGGGTTTTAAGATGCCCTCCGGATGCTCCAGTCCCGCCACGGCATTCTCCTGCTCATTTTTGGAGTTGACGTTGAGCATCACGCCGATCTCTTTCTGCGCCTTGAGATACTGCTGAAACTCCGCATAGACCTGTCCCATCGAAGTTTCCTGTCCGATCTCCAGATTCTCCACACCGTCGTCCCCCACGATGCCGCCCCAGAGCGTATTGTCCAGATCGAGCACCAGCGACTTTTTGTTTTTGCCGAAAACGGCCTTGATGATATTGGACAGATTAAAAGCAAACTCCGGAATGGCCTGCATACAGAGGGCATATTTGTACATATGCCAGTAAAACGGATCGGCCCACCTGTCCAGCCCGTAGGCCGCCGCCATATAATTGATATCATGAATGTAAAAGCCTGTGTGCTCTCTCGCATACTGATAGAACTTCTCATTCAGCCCATTTAAGAAGCTGATCCGCCCCTGCCGGTACACCGCTTCCTGATTGCCCAGCACCCGGTAAAAAGGATACTCAAAGTTATTCTGTATCACCGGACACTGATACTTGTCCGCGATCTTCTCCCACATGACGCGAAAATGCTCATACTGCTCTTCCAGCAGCGCATCGATCTGCTCCGCAGAGTCCGTCACCGCCGGATATGCCGTCACGTTCCGGCCGCTCGTATGGATAAAGATCAGATCCGGCTGAAACGCCTCCAGCTCCGGGTTGTCAAACATCACATCCTGCCAGTACTGCGCATACTCCGACTCATAGAACTGCGGGCGGATCCCCTGCTGCAGCAGAAACACCTCCAACACCCTGATGATGTCATGAGTCGTGCTGCCGCCGAGTACCGCGATCTTTTTATCCAGAAAGCCCGTCCCGGACTCTAAAAGCTGTCGTCTGATCTTCTTCGATTTCTTCAAAATATATTCACTGTCAAAAGGGTATTCCAGTTCTTTCATCTCTTCCTCCAAACCTTCCCGAAATTGTAACCTTCCATATCATACCATATTCCACCGCAGCCGCGCAATAATGGCCTGCCGTATGTGGCAGGCCATTGTACCCACTTTATCAAAAAAACACGTTATTCCTGCGGATAGAAATCCCCTTTGATGATCCGGATCAGATAATCCGCATACTGGATCCGGCCTTCCGTCGTCAGATGTATGCCGTCCTCCAGATATTTATCTGCGTTATATCCGTCGATCCCGCTCTCTTCCATGGCATTGTAGATCAGAACGTTATTTTTCTTATTCTGTTCATATACATACCCCACGCATCTGGAAAACTCCACCAGAGTTCCGTACCCATGGTTCAGACTGTAGGCGTCTCCTATAAATTTATCTGCGTCGAAGAACTGACAGTAATGCGGAGAAACAAGCAGGATCTTGGCATTCGGGAATCTGTCCTGCAGCAGGGTCACCGCTGTCTGCAGCGCTCCCGAAAAGGTGTTGGAATCCAGTACATTCAGCGTACTGCCGTCTGCCAGATACTTACTCTGCGGGATCTTCTGCGACAGGAAATCATTGATGCCGTATTCGATCACAAAATAATCCGTCTTACTGAAATCGCATTCCTTCAAAATCTCGCCGGCCCGATACCCTTCAAAAATATCCGGCTTGATCTCTCCGCGGATCGCATGGACCAGTCCCAAAAGGCTTCTGGACTCCCATTTGTCGAAGCCCAGCTGCTCGCCCGGCATGACCGCCGCGGTCGTTCCACCGATGGACATGTTATAAACTCTGGCGTTGCAGCCCTCAGAGATCAGTGACGCCACACCATGGTCTTCCCGCTCATTGTCCAGAATACTGTCTCCCATAAAGACGACCTGCATATCATACTGCTTCTCCTGCGGGCTGTTCTGCGACACCGTGACCTGCGGCTGGGCCGCATTCTGGGCCGCGCTCTGGTCTGTCTGGGCAGTCGCGCCATCCTGTGCCTGCTCCGTATTGGTCAGCGTTTTCTCCGTCTCGCCACTGCCTGTCTGTTCCTCGCCTGCCGTGGCCGGAACCTCCGTCCCCACGCTCGGATCCCCTTTCAGCTGGTCCCACTCCGCCTTCAGCTCCTGTACCGTCTGATGGTTCTCCTGCTCCAGCGCCAGCCGCTCCTTCTGCATTTTGATCTGTACCTGTCCATAAATGATCTCTATGATGGCCAGAATACAAAAGCCGATCATCACCGCCAGCAGCACCACATTCGTGTTATATCTTCTTTTTCGCAGATTCCTGCTCTCTCTGTTATCCATTCTCAAAACCCGGCCTTTCTCTCTATCTGTCATACACCCGGGACCATGCCCTGTATGTATCCTGTTAAATATTACGTTATGTCTACCATATCACTTTTCAAATTCCCTGACCAGTCCTCTCACGATTTATTAACAAAACCTTCCATAAATCTTAAGAATTGAAATGTATTGTAAGTATCCTCTGTTATAGTATATAATAAAAAACTGGAAATATTCAACGATGTGAATTTACGGATAGAGAAAGGAGCCGTCTATGTCATTTGTCAATCAAGGTTCCCAGCCCGCCGCGCCCTCCACGCTTTTATCAGGTATACGCAGGCCCAAAGATACTTCCCGATGCTTCACCCCCTGGTCATGGAGACTCTTTTTCCTTGTTTTCCTGGCCGCCTTCTATGCCATCGAACTGTTGTGGATCGGCCCTGTGGACGGCATCAACGACGACTGGGGCATGTACAGCACCCTGTCCGGGGCCTACCTTGGCGATCCAGATGCCCACGTGCTCTTCTTTTTATACCCGTTATCCCGGCTTCTGGCCGGTCTGTATACGCTGTGCAGCTTTATCCCGTGGTACGGCCTGTTTATGCACAGCGTGCAGATCACGTGCCTTTACGCCGTCTATATCCGCAGTATGCATCTGTGGCAGCGCCATAACAGCCAGGATCCTTTCTGGAAGCCGGCCCTGACCACCGTCTGCATTCTCTTTTTCCTCGTAAATCTGAATGTCATTTCCGAGGCGCAGTATACTACCGTTGCGGGCCTTGCCGCCGCTGCGGCGCTGTTCTGCTTCGCGACGACCAAAAGCGCCGGGCCGGTGTCCGCCTTCCTCAAAGGGAATCTGCCGACCCTGTTTTTTGCATGGATCGCCTTCAGTATGCGTCAGAATATCCTCTATCTGATGCTGCCCATTGCCGGTATGCTGTGGCTTGCCAAATGGCTGATCGCATACAGGACCGGCTGTGAGAAAATTCCCGCCAAACTTTTCAGTTTTGCCGCCATACTGCTGGCCGGCATGGGGATTTTGTACGGGTTGAATGCCGTCGCCTACTCCGGGCAGGAATGGTCCGACTTTCGCAGGATCAATCATTACAGAGAGCGGGTGGGGGACTTCTATACCTGGCCCGAATATGAAGAATGTGCCGATGCGCTGACTGACCTTGGCATCACAGAGGAAGCATACAATTACCGGCGCAGCGGCGCTCCGCATATCGGCTACGACATGTCCGTGGAAGACTGGAAACAGATGCACGACATCGCCCGCGAATGTTACCTGGCCCGCACGAATTTCTCCGACCGCCTGAAAAATATCGTCAAAGGCGGCCTCACCGTTTTCCTGTACGAAGACGGTATGCAGCCGGCCAACCTGCTGGCAGCCCTTTTGATCCTGGTGACGTTCCTGCTGATCCTTGTGCAGCGCAATCACAACGCCCTGCCCGTCTATCTGTTCTACCTGATCGGGCGCACGGTCAGCTGGGTCTACGTGCTCTACGAAGGGCGTTTTCCAAAGCGCATCATACAGCCCCTGATCACCGTCGATCATGCCGTACTTTTTGCCATACTGCTGGCCTTTAACCTGCTCCGGCTGGAAAAGTCCAGACGTTACCTGATCATTCTGCCCGTGGTGTTTCTTTTTTCCGCCGCATCACTTCTCATCACGAAGAACAATGTGGACGCCAACTATCACGTGCATCAGGAAACCTGGGAGCAGCTGAAAGAATACTGCCATTCCCATCCGGAAAATCTTTACATATGGACTTACGGTTCGGGGACACTGGAACATTACTGCGAATCGCCTTTTGATCTGACTCTGGACACGTATAACAACTTTATCTACACAAACTGGGGCGTTGTCTTAAACCCCAATACCAGAACGAAGCTGGCACAGCACGGCATCGACAGTTTCGGCCGGGAGCTGGTGGAAAATGATCATGTTTACTTTATCCTGCAGGATGCTCCCCACAACGAAGAACATCCCGTCATCCAGTACTACCGCCATACCTACGATGTGGACTGCCATGTGGCGGACACCTTCACCGCAGGCGGCGTCAAATATCGTGTGTATCAACTGCGCTGAGGCTGTGCACTGCACTGCGGCAGCACCGGCTAACCGGACTGCGGCCGCCCTGATCCGGGACCGCGGCGTTTCAGAACCTGCTGCGCATACCAAACCACCTGCCTGCAACGATACTACTCTTCCCTGCGAACCCTGCGGGTCACGAGCGTCAGCCTGTACTCGAAATCCCTGCGGTTCTTCAACGCCATGTTCGACAGCATCAATCCGGCGAACAGCGACTGGAGAGCCGCCAGACCGATAAATCCGCAGACAAACAAAGTCGGGAACCGCAGCACCAACCCGGTCTCCAGATAAGCGATCAGGATCGGAATGAACATAAGCACCGCGATCACCGTGAGCACCGCGGCACACATCCCGAAGAATCCCAGCGGCTTGTAATCCCGGTACAGCTTCACGATCGTCCTGATCACCTTAAAACCGTCGGAAAAGGTATTCAGTTTGGACTCACTGCCCTCCGGCCGGTCTCTGTAATCCACGATCACATTCTCGATCTGCATATTGTTATAGACTGCATGGATCGTCATCTCCGTCTCTATCTCAAATCCGGTGGACAGCACCGGAAAGGTCTTCACGAACCCGTAACTGAACGCCCGGTAACCTGTCATGATATCTTTGATCTCACAGTTGAACAGCCTGTTGATGCTGCTGCGCACGATGGTGTTGCCGAAGTTGTGGAAGGGCCGCTTATTCTCCGTAAAATATGTGGACGACAACCGGTCACCCACTACCATGTCCGCATTGCGGTTAAGCACCTTGTCCACCATCCCGGCCGCGTACTCCATCGGATAGGTATCATCCCCGTCCACCATGATATAGCACTCCGCCTCGACCTCGCGGAACATGCGCCGGATCACATTGCCCTTGCCCTGCATGTACTCATGCCTGACCACCGCCCCTTCTGCTTCAGCCAGCTCCACGGTGCGGTCGCTGGAATTGTTATCATACACATAGACCACCGCCTCCGGCAAAGCCGCTTTCGCGTCCCGCACCACCTTGGCGATCGTCTTCTCTTCGTTATAACACGGAATTAAAACTGCAATTTTGTCCATTTCTAATGTCTCAGCCTTTCTTGTATCTCCGCTTTCTTCACGGTATCAGCGTGATATCTTTACACATTCTACCATATATTTGCGCTCTTTGCCATACAAAACCCCAACAAACCAGGTAAACTTATAAACTGCTTTAAGTGGTGCAAACCTTGTAAATTTTCTTATGGCAGTATATAATGAACGAAAAAGAGGTGAACCATGAAAATATATTTAGATAACTGCTGTTTCAATCGTCCATATGATGACCAGACGCAAATCCGTATCTCATTGGAGACACAGGCAAAGCTGTACGTACAGGATTTGGTAAAAAATAAGAAATTGAACCTGGTAACATCATATGTTTTGTGGTATGAGAATGGCCAGAATCCATATGAGACAAAAAGAACGGCAATCAGTGAGTTTATACAGAGGAACAGTACGGAATATATAGATATTGACAAAACAGATGTCATAAAGTCCAAAGCAGAGGAAATAATGAAAACAGGAATCAAAATGAAAGACGCTTACCATGTAGCCTGTGCGGTTTACTCGTCCTGTGACTGTTTCCTTACTACTGACGACAGGCTGTTAAAATATAAGACAAGTGAAATTCAGATGTTAAACCCCATAGACTTTATCAGAAGATTGGAAGGAGATTTATATGGTCAGTGATATTGAGATTATGAACAGAGGGATTCATTGTTTGTTAGAGAAACTGGGTGTAGTAGAGACAGAGAGGTTTATTGCTGTGATTAACAGGGAACGGTTTGATTATACAAAGTGGCAACGAGAACAGTTTGACAATATGAGTTCTGATGAATTTAACAATGCGGCGGTTGCATATTCCAAAGAGAATCCATTTTGTAAAAAAGAATAGGTGCGCGAAATACTACACCATTTTTACACCGGCTTATGCGGCGACTGTGAAGACTGATGCAGGTTTATGAAAAAATTGAATAAAGAGGATGCGTTCAAAAATAAAAGATGCGACAGAAGGCAGAAGCAGGCCTTTTGCCGCATTTTATCTTTCTATGTTATCTCCTGCCATGGACACTATGACAAAAATCCTGTCATAGCGCTGTCGCTGACTAAAATCCCTGATAGATAAACTCCCCGGCGCTGTATCCCGGCCCGTAGCACCCTAACAGTATCACCGCAAACAGCAAAGCGTACCAGAGCGCCCATCTGACCGGCAGCACATACCCGCCGATCTTATCCCGCACAGACCCTTTCTGCTGCAGCAACGACACTGCCAGAAGCAAAAGCAGCGAAAGTCCCGCGATCATCACTTCGATCCAGTCCAGTCCCAGCCCGAACAACGCTCCATTCCAGAGCACCGACGGATTCCACACGGAAACCGCCCTGCCCAGCATGGCGAATGCGTCTCCCACCGACGCCGCACGGAAGAACAGATCCCCGATACATACCAGCAGAAACGTCCTCAATATGCGCAGCAGATTCACCGCCCTGCCTTCCGTCCGGATCCTGCACTTGTCCATAAAGCGGCCGCAGGCCGGCGCAAGCAGCTCTTCCGACACGATATAGACCCAGTGCAGCAGACCGGAACCGATCACAAACTTCCAGTCCCCGCCGTGCCAGATGCCCACCGTCAGCCATAACAGGAACATGGCCGCGAATGTCACATACTGTTTTCCTTTCTTCTTACCGAATTTCTCCTTCCAGGATTTGTTCAGATCCGTAAAAAAGGGCGACCGCAGAACCGGAAAGAACACATACTCTTTCATCCACACCCCCAGCGTGATATGCCATCTGCGCCAGTATTCCGCCACACTTTTTGCAAAAAACGGTGTCTGAAAGTTCTCCGGCAAAACAATTCCCAGACTCTCCGACATTCCCAGCACGATATCCATACAACCGGAAAAATCCGTATAAAGCTGGAACGCATAACACACCGTGGCAAACCAGATATAGGCGCCCGGATATTCCATATACCCGCCATACACCGTATCCACCAGCGTTCCCAGACGCTCCGCGATCACCAGCTTCTTGAAGAATCCCCACAACATCCGCTGCATTCCCCGCGTTACCAGACGGTAATCAAACCGGTGGGGTACGAAGAACTGCTCTCCATGCTCCCTGTATTTCAGGATCGGCCCGGAAAGGATGACCGGAAAATACATGCCGTACAGCATCAGCTTCCAGTAGTTTCTCTGCGGTTTCGCAATGCCGTAGTACACATCGATCACATAGCCCAGCAGAGAAAAGGTATAGAACGACACGCCCAGCGGGATCAGAAAGTCAACACTCTTGATCAGTGTCTTTGAACTGCCAAACAGCTGCGCAATGCCGTCAATCGTATAGATGCCGAAGTTGACATACTTGAGCACCACCAGAATACCGATGTTCACCAGAATCGTCGCTGTCAGAATCCACCTGCGCCTGCGCTGCTCCTCTGCTGGTATCACGGCAAGCAGCCGGATTCCCAGAAAGCAGGCCGTCACCGACACTGCCGGATATAAGATCAGCAGGCCGTTGCCTGTCATCAGGTAGTATGCCACGCTGCACGCCAGCAGCAGCAGCCACTGCAGCCTGCCCGGAATCAGATAATATACGATTAAAATTGCCGCAAAAAAACACAAAAAATAAAATGATGTGATACCCATCTGACGCTCCAACCAAAATATAATATCCTAATAGTATCATAGGAACGGCTTTTTTGCTACTTTAATCCGCTGCTTTTCTTTATTTACCGCCTTTTTAGTTTATCGCTCTATTGTTTCTTGCACGATTCAAAAAGAAGGAGTACAATAAAGCCGTTATAAGATATCCAGAAAAAGGGGACTTTTCTATGCTGTTTAATTCCGTTACCTTTGCTGTATTTCTGCCGGTTGTATTTCTCCTGTATTATATTGTGCCGCACAAATACCGCTGGGCGTTCCTGCTGCTTGCCAGCTACGCCTTTTATATGAATCTTCATGTTGGATATGGGCTGTTGCTGTTGTTCACCACGGTGCTGACCTACGCGCTGGCCCGTGGACTGGAGGCTGCGCCCTCCGCGGCACGCCGCAGGCTCTGCCTGTGGGGCGGTGTCCTGCCGCTCACAGGTATCCTGCTCGTCTATAAGACGGCCGGCCCGCTGATCGGCAGGCTCAATGAGCTGATCGCGGCAGGCAGGATTTCCCTGCAGCCCGCCACGCTGACTATCCTGCTGCCGGCAGGTGTTTCTTTCTACTTCTTTCAATCCATGGGTTATCTGATCGACGTCTACCGGGGAAAGATCAAGGCGGAACGGCATTTCGGCTATTATGCGCTGTTCGTCTCTTTCTTCCCGCAGCTGCTGGCCGGTCCCATCGGCAGAGCAGACAGCCTTCTGCCGCAGTACAAAAAGAAACGGCCCTTTGTCTACGAAAACGTGACTTACGGCTTAAAACTGATGGCATGGGGATATTATAAGAAACTGGTGGTCGCCGATGTGCTGGCCGTCACCGTCAACAGCATCTACGACAACGCGCAGGCCTATGTGGGACTGGCTTTCCTTGTTGCTACAGTCATGTTTGCCATTGAAATATACTGCGACTTTTCCGGCTACTCTGATATCGCCGTCGGCTGTGCCAGACTGTTCGGCATCGAACTGATGACGAATTTCAAAAGCCCGTACTTTGCTTTTTCCATCCGGGAATTCTGGAGCCGCTGGCATATCTCTCTGTCTACCTGGTTCCGGGACTATGTCTACATCCCGCTGGGCGGCAGCCGGACTGCCAAATGGCGGCACTGCCTGAATCTGCTTCTGACCTTTCTCGTCAGCGGTTTCTGGCACGGCAGCAGCCTGACTTATATTCTGTGGGGCGGCATACATGGCCTGCTGCAGATCCTGGAGACCTTCCTTTATCCAAAAAAAAGAAAAGGCCTGGAAATCAAAAGGCACAGGCACTGGTGGCAGCTGCCCGTCACCTTTGTCCTGCTGTGCTTCACCTGGATCTTCTTCCGGGCAAACAGCATTCAGGATGCCCTGTGGATCATCTCCCGGCTTTTCTGGGATATTGAACGGCCCATGAACTACCTGCAGACCGGTATCACATGCCTCGGTATCTCGCCGATCGCCGCCATGGGCATGGGACTCTCTGTACTGTTTCTTGCCCTCTACGATCTGGCCTCCCTGAAATGTGACGTCATAGCCGCATTTTCCAGACAGAAATTTTTCATCCGCTGGCCTGTGTATGTGCTGCTGCTTGTCGTGATCGCACTGTTTTCCCCAAAAGGAGTGGCAACGGAGTTTATTTACTTCCAGTTCTAAAATTTCTAAAATGAAAACAGGTGGACAGGAACGATTTCTAAAATGGAAACAGATGAACAGGAACGGAAAGAATATAATACGGAAAGGAATATCATGATGAGAAAAAGATTCGATATCATCCGCTTTGCGCTGAAATGCGTCCTGATCCCGGCAGCGGCCATGTTCCTCATCTATCTGATGAACAAGCCCTACAAGGCCATCGACGAGCAGAAATATCAGGATATCCTCAAATTCGATATGCTGGGGCGAAATTACTGGGAAGTCCATATCGGCAATCTGGGCAGTTCCCACGGCGCCTACGACTTCGTCTATGACGACATTATGGCCAGAGGGTATGTCTGTTTTAATTTTGCCAACACGAGCCAGAGCTATAACTACGATTATGCGATCCTGAAGCAGTTTGGACAGTATATGGTGGACGGCAGCGTCCTCTTTATCCCCGTCTCCTACTTTTCCTTCAACAACGAAGTGGTGAACCGGTCGGAGGCTGAGGCCATGAGTGTGCGCTACTACCATTTCCTCTCTCCTGAAAACATTCCCGATTATGATCCCTATGTGGACATCATCACCAACAAGCTGCCCATCCTCTCCGCCGGGGAAGATATCCTGAAACTGTTCCCGAACCTCAGCCCCGTGCTGACCGCCCATGCCGCCAACGAAGGCATTGACGTGGAGGAATTTGCCCGCAGGGCCGGGGAACGTTACGGCAGACATTTCGATAAGAAAGAAGAATATTTTATGCCGGAGCGGATCGAAGAGCTGCGCGCGATCATCGCCTACTGTCAGGAGCACAAAATCACGCCTGTGCTGATCACCACTCCCTTCTCCAAATATTACACCGATCTGGTATCGCAGGAGTTCCTGCAGGAATTCCGAGAAACCGTCTCCGGCATTGCATCTGACACAGGTGTCGTTTACTATGACTATTCCTTCGACGAGCGGTTTCGGGAAAATCTCCAGTATTTCTCCGACTCCGATCATCTGAATCCGGAAGGAGCCGCCTACTTTATGAGCATCCTCTGGAACGAACTGCCCGAGATGAAACGTTTTCAATAAATATGCGAATCCTGTTTACCGCCTCCATCTCCACATGCCGGTCCGGCCGCAGATAAAAGTCTTCCGCCGCTTCCCTGCCGATCTCTTCTGTCACTTCTTCGGGAAGCATCCGGCCCGGGTGGAACAGAATCTCCAGCACACGCCCATCCTTCTGCGCCTTATGTGCGATCTTCGGATATAATATGACAATCCTGTCATAATCCATATGACCGCTCATGACAAGCCCCCACAGATACATCTGATCCAGACCATGCTTCTTACAGTATCGGTCCACTTTATGGGAATAGAACGCTAACAGTCTGTTTTTGACAAAATTGATCGGACGGTAAGTCTTCCAAAGGGATACCTGTCTGGCAAAGGCAGCCATCATCTCTTTGGAATTGCGAATATACTCCACCTGATAGTCTTCCTCGGCAAGCACCTCCGTCAGCGCCTCCCATACCACCGGTATCATATGGGCATGTTGGTGGGAATCAATGCGCAGTCCTTTTTGTTTACATGCAATTCCATGCGCTTCGGCAACAGCCATTGCACGCTTCATGGCTGTCCATGCCGTACCGATCTGCGCTCTGATCTCCTTTTTCAGCTGTTCTTTGGCCGCCCTGCGCTTCCAGGGCAGATACGACAGAACGAATACGCCGCCCCAGGACAAACCGATCAGGCCCTCTTGACCGCTCCTGCCCCCGTCTGCGGCAAGCAGCGGCACAGACGAAGCGCCCGCAAGACACCGTCCCTCTACAAAATCCAGATGCACAGACATAAGCGGCAGAAACGGCAGCTTCGGTACTGCCGCATAAAGCAATTCCATACACGCCTCAAAGCAGGACATGTTGGGCACGATGCTGATGCTGTCCAGCTGTCCTTTTTGCATACAGGAGAGCATATCCTGAGAAGTTTGCAGCGTCAGGGCGTAGTCGTCTGCGTGTATATCTGTTCTAACCATGTGTTTGTCTGTCCTTTCTGCTCACTTTCCGGACTGCGCTTCTTCCGATCCACAATACCGGCTGCATCCGGCCTTACTGAATCTCATTGCTTCGGCTCTCTTCCCCGTCCGGCTTCTCTTCCTTCCATACAAAAGTGTCGATAATATACCGCGGCCTCTGCTTCGTCTCCATATAGATCTTCCCGATATACTCCCCGATGATCCCCAGCGACAGCAGCGTGATGCCGCCGATCAGCAGCGAGACCGTCATGGTCGTCGTATAACCGGGCACGTTATTACCATTGGCCCAGTCCACCAGATTGACCACCAGCATCACACAGCTGAACACGCAGACAAAAAAACCCAGCACGCTGATCATCCGCAGCGGCCTGGTGCTCATGGAGGTGATCCCGTCCATGGCCAGTGTCATCATCTTACTTAACGTATATTTGGAATGGCCCGCCTCTCTGGCCTTGACATCAAAATACACCACATCGGAAGGAAATCCCATCGTCGGGATCAGCCCCCGCAGGAAAAGGTTCGTCTCCTTGTACTCCGCCAGCGCATCCAGTGCCTTTCTGGACATCAAACGGTAATCCGCATGGTTTGTGATCACACGGCTGCCCAGAAGATGCATCAGGTTATAATACATCGTGGCCGTTCCTTTTTTGAAAAAACCGTCCGAATGTCTGTCATTGCGCACACCGTACACTACCTCACTGCCTGCCATATAGCTGTCCAGAAATTTATCCAGCGCCTCGATATCCTGCTGTAAATCCGCGTCAATGGTCACCACCGCGTCCGCATACTGTCTGGCCGTCATCATGCCGGCCAGGATCGCGCTCTGATGCCCGTAATTGCCGGACAGGCTGACCACCGAAAACAACGGATCCGCGGCAGCCGCCTCATGCAGCAGCCGCAGCGTATCGTCTCTGCTGCCGTCATTGACAAACATGACCTTACTGCCGGGTGCAATACGCCCGGCCTGCTGCAGACGCCGCAATTTACCGCCAAGCACCTGCGCGGATCTCTCAATGACTTCCTCTTCGTTATAACAGGGTACTACCAGATACAAGACCGGCGTAGTCCTCTCCGCCTTTATGCTGTTATCCATATCCTGTCAGCCCCCTCTTTCTCCATCTATCCTGACTGTTTCTTTCTTCTTTCCTTCTGTTTTTAACGGTAACCGTTCATCCTCAGGCGTCCGGATCGACATGATAATACTCCCGATACCAGGCCACGAACCTGCTTAAGCCTTCCTCAATGGTCGTATCCGGCTTAAAATCATAATCCCGCATCAGCTCCGTCACATCCGCGTAGGTCTGGTACACATCCCCGGGCTGCATCGGCAGGTATTCCTTCACCGCAGTCTTTCCGAGACATTTTTCCAGTGTCTCGATATAGTCCATCAGCTTTTCAGGCTTGTTGTTGCCGATATTATACAACTTATAACTGACACCCTTGTCATTTTTCACCGGCGGGTTGCAGAGGATATTTTCCACGCCCCTGACGATGTCGTCTATATAGGTGAAATCCCGGTACATATCGCCGTTGTTATAAATCTGGATCGGCCTGCCCGCCAGAATCTTCTGTGTGAATTTATAATACGCCATATCCGGCCTGCCATAAGGCCCGTATACGGTAAAAAAGCGAAGCCCCGTCACCGGAATATGGTACAACTTGCTGTAGGCATGTGCCATCAGCTCATTGGATTTCTTGGTCGCCGCATACAGGCTCACCGGCCCGTCCACCTTATCCTCCGTGGAAAAAGGCGTCTTCTCGTTGCCGCCGTAAACCGAGCTGGAAGAAGCATAGACCAGATGCTCCACCGGAAAATACCGGCATCCCTCAAGCACATGAAAAAATCCCATCATGTTGGAACGCATATAGGCATCCGGATTGTCGATGCTGTAACGCACACCGGCCTGCGCCCCCAGGTTCACCACCACCTGCGGCACATATTCCTGAAAAAGACGGAACACATCTCCCTTGTCCCCCAGATCTCCTTTGATAAAAGTATAGTTCTCATATTCCCTCAAGATTCTCAGGCGGTCTTCTTTCAGTTTTACGTCATAGTAATCGTTCAGATTATCGAAACCGATGACCCTGGCGCCTTTTTCCAGAAGGCCTCTGGACAGGTGGAAGCCGATAAACCCGGCACCGCCCGTCACCAAATACGTCTTGCTTGTATCTAATACATTCATATTATTCGTTGTACCTTTCCCAGTCTGATATCAGAGTCCGACGCTCCTGCATTGCTGCATTACCGCATTGCCTGCCGTCATCTGCACGGACAGCGGCCGCAAAAATCTATCTGCCGATGCTGTAATATTCCACGCCCGCTTCCCGCATGGCATCCAGACTGTAGAGATTACGCCCGTCATAGACAAGCGGGATCCGCATCTTTTCCTTAAAGGTTTCCGGCGTGACAGCCCTGATCTCGCCCCACTCCGTAAAGATAAAGCAGATATTCGCTCCTTCCAGCGCTTCCTCCGGTGTGGACACATACTGTATCGTTCCCTTCTCGTTTGCCCCTTCCGGATACCGTTTCTTAAAGTTGTCTGCCGCCACCGGATCATAAGCATAGAGATCCGCGCCGCTCTCCAATAAAAGCTGCACATTGTCCAGCGACGGCGCCTCCCGCAGATCGTCGGTACCCGCCTTAAAGGCAAGTCCCAAAACCGCCACTTTCAGGTTCTGGAAGGTGATCATCCGGTTGCTGGCTTTGTGGAACAGCTTCGTTTTCTGCTCCGCGTTCACATCCACGGCCGCCTCCACGGTACGCAGCGTATAGCCGTTCTGTCTGGCCAGATATTTCAACGCCTTCGTATCCTTCGGGAAACAACTGCCGCCGTAGCCCACACCCGCATTCAGGAAACGGGAGCCGATTCTGGCATCGTAACTCATCCCCTCCGCCACCGCATCAATATCCGCCCCCACCAGCTCACACAGGTTGGCGATATCATTCATATAGGAAATCTTCAGGGCCAGGAAATCATTGCAGGCATACTTGATCATCTCCGCCGAACGTCTGCCTACCGACACAATGGGCAGCTCAAAGGGCTCATAGATCTTTTTCAGCACAGCCTCCGCCTCCCTGCTCTCCGTGCCGATAATGATGCGCGCTGCATGAAGCGTATCGTGCACCGCGGATCCCTGTGCCAGAAATTCCGGATTGGAGGCCACTTCTACCTTCACATCCCGGATCAGGAAATCTCTGATAAACTGCTCCACCTTGTCATTGGTGCCCACCGGAACCGTGGACTTCACCACCACCAGACAGTCCCGCTCCACAGACTCTGCGATCTGTCTGGAAACCGTCGCGATATAGCTTAAGTTGGCGGAACCGTCCGGCTGCTCGGGCGTGCCCACGCCGATAAAAATAGCGTCTACATCCCGATAGGCATTCTGATAGTCTGTCGTATAGTGCAGCCTGCCGGTGGCATTGTTCTTCCGCATCAGCTCCTCTAATCCTTCTTCGTAGATCGGAGAGATGCCGGACTCCATCAGTCTGACCTTCTTCTCGTCCACATCCACGCAAGTGACGTCATGCCCTTTTTCCGCAAAACATACACCTGCCACCAAGCCTACATATCCTGTTCCTGCAACTGCTATCTTCATCTTTTCCTCCGTTCTTCTTTTACACATACCCTTTTTGCCGCCGTCTCTCCTCTATTACTCCAGCCCCAGCAACCGCCTGAGTTTGCGCAGCGCCCGCTGAGTAACTGTCGGTCCGTGGTAGCTGCGCGCTGCAGCCTCGTCAAACAGGCCGGCCAGATCCGGCTGGCTTTTTACATAATCCCACCAGAGATTTCCTCTGTTGGTATCGTATCTTTTCCAGGGTTTATCTCCGGCATAGTGAATGATCACCGGACACTTCCTGCCCTCCTCACACTCCTGCGCCGAATAGATCCCTTCCCTGATACAATTATCATAATCCACGTCCGTCATATAGGCAAGGCTGTTATAGCGAAAAGGCAGAAAGGCGATCGCCCCCTGACAGGTGATGTTTAAAATATCCTGATCCTGATAATAGAGCTTCTCCTTCGCCCATTCCCGCCACTGCTTCTCCATCTGCCGTTCTCTGATCAGGGCGAGATTCATCAGCGTCACTCCGGCATTGATATAATTCCCCCGCACCTTCTCCAGATGATGCCAGTAAGGCCGCTCGCTGTTGCGCGCCCACTGGTCGGAGAGATTCGCACCGCCCCGTACCGCCGCCAGAAACTTTCCCTCCAGAGGCGTCTCCCAGAGTTCCCGCAGGCTGCCTTGAAAAAGGATATCCACATCCGTATACAATATCTTATCCACTTCCTGCAAAAGCCTGTGCAGTTCCAGCCGCAGATAAGTACCCGCAGAAATGCCCCTCACCTGGTAGGAATCTGCATAGGGGTTGTCCGCCACCCTCATGGTAAGCTCTGACCCCGGATCCCTTGCGGCAACGATCTGTCTGAGGTCCTCCTCCACAACCGCCGCTTCTCTGGTACAGACACAGTAAATATGATAATGGGTCTGCTCCGATCCTCTGTGATCCAGCAGGGAAGCGGCCGCCACCTGCACCTGACGGACTAAATTGTGGTCAAAACAAAATGCTGTATTTATATACAAAATTGTTGTCTCCTCTTCCTTTTTCCATCATCCGTCATACTTCAACCACTTTATTATATACAAAATCCATAATTTTTTCAAATAGAACGAAACAGCGCAAAAAAACTTATGCGCCCTGCATTATCAGCACAACGAATCCTCCTCTGCCCTTAAAATGCGCAAAAACTGCCCCGCGCAGAAATCTGCAGACAGTCTCTCCCGGTAATGCAGACAATTCTGCCGATAAAATTCATTGTCCCTGATCATTTTTACCAGTGCTTCCACGCTCCAGTCATCCTCCGCGATCCCCAGCTGTTCCTGTCGGATATAGGCCGCATTGTAAGGAACTGCCGTCGTGACTACAGGCGTACCCACGGCAATGCTCTCCACGATGGACACCATATTGTTATCTTTTTCCGTATAGACCAGCATCGCCTTGGAAGCGGAAACCACGGGCAGCAGTTGTTCATGCCGCATCTGTCCGCAGAAAATGACTTTTTCCCGCAGCTGCAGTTTCTCCGCCAGTGACCGCAGCGCCGTCTCCCGCTCCCCGCTGCCGATCAGATACAGGCGATAATCCTCATATCCTCTGCCGATCAGCTCTGCGAAGACTTCCAGGATCCTGTGGATCCTTTTTCTCTCGATCAGCTGGGAAACGACCACAAACTGTTTCTTTTTCTCAGGAAATACAGGCCGTCCCGCCACCGGTTTTTCGGCGGCTGACTGTTCCCTGGCGTCCTGTTCCTTCTTCGCCTGCATGATGGCATCCAGCTTTGTCAGATCCACGCCATGATCCACCACCGTCTTCGACACCCGCTTCATAAACTGCCTGATAAAAACCGACGCCGCTTCAGACCGCGGCACCACCAGCGCCCTTTTCATCAGCAGACGGGCCACGCCATTGTACCAGACCTTCGACGGTATCCTGTGCAGCATATTGTTATGGGCCGCCAGCTCATGCCAGACAATGGTCCTGTCCGGGCGCATTCTGACCGCCGTATAAGACCACGGTGCAAATACCTCGCTTGTCAGGATCAGATCAAACTCTCTGTGCCGCCGCAGATATCCCCGCAGCCCCGGCATATACGGAAAACATCTGGGCATAAAAATTTTGTGCCATACAGTCTTCTGGTACAGAACCGTAAAGGGATACTCCTCCTCACGCAGCGGCCGGTAGTCCTGCGCCGCGATCAGCGTCACCTTATGACCGCCATGAACGAACCCCATGCACAGGGCATAAATCATAGTATCCTTAATGGAGCTTACTTTGGGAATCCTGTTTGTCTCCGCCGTGTATAAGATTGGATTGATGATCAGTATCTTGCTCATTTCGTCGTTCTCCTTTAGCCGCCGCGGACTTTGGATCCCTGCCCGGCACACATTCCTGCCGGCCGTACAAAGACCGGATTACGAGACCAAAAAGCGGTCCGCGATCTGCGAAACACCAAGTGTCTCTTTCAGCTTCTGTCCTTCCCGGCCAAATCCTGCCCCCAGCTGCGGATTGCCCGCCAGACGCAGCATCGCATCTGACAGTTCTGTCACATTTCCGATGGGCACAAGCAGACCGTTCACCGCCTGCCGGATATACGTTCGGGAACCCCCGCAGGGACAATCCGTGGCAATAACCGGAATCCCCAGCGCCAGCGCCTCCAGCATGGAATTGGATATTCCCTCATAGTCAGAGGACAGCACATACATGGCCGCCCCGCGTATCTCCTCCCTGACCTGCCGGGAAAACCCATGAAATATGACACTTCTGTCAATTCCAAGTTCCTTCGCCTCCTCCCGCAGAGCATCCTCCAGAGATCCCTGACCGTATAACTCCAGCGTATACGCCGGATACTGCGCCCGAAACCGGGCAAAGGCCTGCAGCAGCAGACTGTGATTTTTCTGCGGTTCCAGCCGTCCTACGGCGACAATCCTCTTTTCCCGTTCCCCGCTCCAGACTGCGGTGTCGCCAATCTCCACCGGATTCGGTATCACCAGCGCCTTTCTCCTGATCGCTTTTGGAAAAGAGTCGATGGCATCCTGCGTCTGACAAACGATCCTGTCAGCTCCCCGGTAAAAAAAATTGCGGATATGCGGATGCTCATATCGCTGCGGATCGTTTCGCTCCGAGATCAGGAAAGCATACTCCTTTCTGCATCCGATGACGGCCACCGCAGAAAAAACGGCCCCCATAACACTAAACGCCCAGATCCGACATCCTCTGTTGGCCCTGTAGTAGGACCGCATCCGCCGGATCCGCTCTATCCGTCTGCCAATGCTGCCGCCGGAAGGCTCCCCCAGCGACACCACCTCGATACGTTCATCCAGCGGGTAGGCCGTCTGATGTCCTGCAAAAAGAAGGATCGACACCGCAATCCCTCTGGCGGCATACTCATTCGCCAGCAGTGCCACTACCCGCTCCGTCCCCCCGCCCGGCATGTCCGGAATGACAAAGACGATCTTCCCTTTCACCATACCCGTACCTCCATATTGCCAATCTAAAAAAAACGCGCTACAATAAGACAAACTACCACACAAGGAGCCGCCGCCATGTCAGCCAACCCTTTTTTGAGTATCGTCATACCGGTTTACAACGCCGAATCCTATCTGCCCTGCTGCCTCGACAGTATTCTGGCACAGCAGTTTACAGATTATGAAGTTATCCTGGTGGATGACGGTTCCACGGACCGTTCACCCGCCATCTGCGATGCATATGCCGCCGGTCACTCACAGATCCATTGCCTGCACCAGTCAAACAGCGGCCATACGGCAGCCAGACAAAAAGGCGTCCGCGCAAGTCTCGGAACATACATCGCCTTCGTGGACAGCGACGACTGGGTGGCTCCGGAAATGTACGACCGCATGTGCACTGCCGCCCGGGATACCGGCGCAGACATCGTGCACTGCAACTACACCTCCGTCATGCCACACAAAGAGAAACTATGCGGCATCCCTTTTCCGTCCGGCTTCTATGACAAAAAAAGGCTTATGGAGACAGTATACCCTAATATGATCTATTTTGGAACCTTCTTCGTATTCGGCATCGCCCCCAACCTGTGGAACAAGCTGTTTCGACGAAGCCTGCTGGAACGCTGTCTGTTCCGTATTCCGCACGATATCGTCGTGGGCGAGGACGGTCCCGTCACTTATTCCTGTATGCTGGAAGCCGAATCCGTCTTTTTCTGTGATGAGGCGTACTACTATTACAGGAGCAATGACAGTTCCCTCTGCCATCAGATGGACGTAAAACGCCTGATCGAAAACCACTCCATGTTCGAGACTTACGAACAGCTGATCGTTCCGGCGGACCGCCCTTTTATGCAGAAGCAGCTGCATTACTTCTTCGTCTACCAGAGCCTGCTCACCTTCGTTCCGGTCTTTCGCTCGATCCGGGAAACATCCGGCGATTTCCGGCGGCTTTTTCTGGAGGAATGCGATAATCCATATATCCGCACAGCCTTCAAAGCCGTTCCTCTCAAGGATATCACCGGCCTGCACAACAAGCTCTACGCCGCCTGCATCCGCTGCCGGCTGTCCGGACTTTTTAAGCTGCTACTTTGATGTGAACTGTGTTCTACCAGGCACATGCCCATGCGATATACTCTTTAAAAAATACCGGATTTCCCTCGGTATCCGTCACTGCTATCGTCTTAACCCCGCTCACCGGCTCCTCGAAACGGAACAGACACTTTTTATTCCTGCCGGCATCCATCTGGTCTGCCTCGGCGATCACATTGCCCGCCGCGTCCAGAAGTTTCACCCGGTAAGCCGGCCGGTCAACCCGCAGGGGTCTTTCGATCAACACCTCGATCACATTCTGTCCCAGCGCCTCGTCCTCAATCTCATAAGAACAATGACGGCCTGCCAGCTCTTCCTCCACATTAAAACACGACGTCTCCTCGAAATAAAATGCCGTCCCCACCTGATACAGATTGATATTGCGGCTGTAGGCCCAATACTCCTCGCGCACCGGCAGGAAGAAAGCGTTTTCCGACAACAGCTTCCGGCCATCCTGCCAGGCTGTGTTGATTGTTCCCGCATACACGCGTTCGTCGGAGATTTCGGCCCCGGCCCAGCCCGTAAGCTGCAGGACAGGACTCGTCAGACCAAAAAGAACCATCAACAGTACAACACCCCAGTGCGCAGCCACGGTCTGTCCCGCCGTAACAATCAGTTCCTTCCTGCTGCCGGTCTTTCCACACGTTTCTCTCTCCCTCAGCAGCGCGCATCCCGTCAACAGAAGCATATAAAATCCCACATTGGAAAAGATCTCATATTTGCTGCCTATCTGCGCCGCCCCGATTTTACCTACCGCCTCCCAGGAATCCGGAACACGCTTCACCGTTACCAGGAAAAAGGCTGACACAATCACCAGAAACAACGCCAGCGTATAGAAAGTCACCCGCTGCCGGTCAACCTTTTTGCCGTGGAATAAAGGACGCAGCACCTGCACGACAAACCCGGCCGCCAGCACGACAAGTCCGACGACTCCTGCGGCTCCCGTCAGAATACCGGAAAAGGGCAGCCGCCACAAGATTTCCCGAAGCGGCGTCAACAAAGCTGCACCCAGCTCCACCGCCTGTCTGCCGGCCAGCCGCAGCCAGTACGCCGCCTGTCCCATGGACGCTGCATCGATCCAGCCGCCGCCGTCTCCCTGCCCGCCAAAAGAATACAAAAGCTGCAGCAGGGACGCCGCTCCCGTCACAAAAGCAAACAGCCGCGCCCGCCTGCCGATGCTTTTCCAGAAAAGGAGCAGATAAAGGAGCATCAGTGGAAGCATCACCGCATACGTACCTTTGGAAAGACAGACCAGGGCCGCCGCGCCCAACAGGCCGGCATAGACCCATCGGGGAAACGCCGCCAGATCAGCCACCAGAAGCAACAGCAGCAAATAGATCCCCCAATAGGCATGATTGGTAAAAAACAACGTTTCTTCACAAAAGCAGGTCATCATCACGAGCATACACCACAAGATCCTGTTCGGAAACCGCATCAGACCTTTAAATGGCGGTAAGACAAAAAATGCCCACACCATGCTGCACAGAAGGCAGGCCGTCCCCTGCATAAAATAGAGCGCGGCAGAAGCCGGCACCCGCAGCAGCTTCACATAAAAAAGCGTGATCAGGCGCGGCAGAAGCGGCAGATATCCCGCATCCGGGATCAGCAGATTGGCGGTCAGCTTTTCTTCCCTCGCAAAACGCAGGAAGTTCGTCACCGCTTCCGCATAAGTGGGTTCCAGATAAACAGAACTGTCCACCAGATAAATGACTGCCATAAAGAATACCGTCAGCACTGAAAACGCAAAAAAACGGTCCGGACTTTTCTCAGCCGATTCTCTTTTTTCCACCCCTGCAAAAACAAGAAACACCAGGATTGCCGCACACAGGAGCACGATCCCGTAACACACCAGCCGGATCGTATATTCCGTCCCTGTCACATGATACTGACAGGCCTGCGCCAACGTCGTCTGCTGTGCATTGCCGTTCAGACTGAAATTACCGAAGCCGTAAAAGTCCGGCCCGACAGCAATCTCCAGCTCTCCTTCTGCCACACCCTCCGTGCGCAGCAAAAGCGTGGCTGTTCCGCTTTCCAGCTTCTTAAGCGGAAGTTTTTGCAGTCTGACCCAGGTTCCGCCCGTCATTTCTCCTAAAGAAAGACTCTGCGTATCCTGCCGGTCCCCCTGCTGCAGTGTATAGACCAGCTTTCCGGCGCTGTCAGGGCTGCTTTCGGATACGAAAAGCGCATAATATCCCTGTCGCCAGCTGCTTCCCTCCGGAATGGTCAGCGGCTGCATGATCTCCATACCGTCAGACAGCGTGATCCCATCGGCCAGGTCAGCAGCATCGCTTCTCACATCCACCGGCTCGCCGTTCACGATATAACGTGATAATGCCAGCAGAACCACCAGCATACCGGCCAGAAACGGGATATATTCTTTTTTGCATCGTTTCATCATCAACATCATCCGTCAAACTATCTGAGCATCCATCGCTGCTCTTCACGCTCTCCATGCGCTTCCAATGTCACTGCACCGTCCCGGTAAGTGAGCGCCAGACCGTTCTGCACGATATAGTATCCCTGCTCCGGTGTGCCGTACAGATTCCATAAGTAACTTACCTTGTCCTGTTCTTCGTAGAACATGTTCATGCCGTCGTCCATATACACGGTCAGCCCGGCGTCGTCTCCCGACTGCTCCACGGCCAGCACCTGCTCATTGCTGCGGAACCGCAGGCTGATCCCCGCCGCGGCAGCACTGCCGGACTGCTTCAGCTTTCTGCGGGATATATTGTGAAAATATATTTTCTGTTCCAGATTCTCTGCATCCACGTCTGCCTCTGCAGGCTGATTCAATGACACCAATGTCACTTTTCCTTCCCTTTCCGCCACTGTCATATCCTGTGCCGCGTAAGGTGTCAAAAAATAATACCCATCCAAAACGCCCGCCGGCGTCTTTTCCTCTTCCTGGTAAAACTGCGCCCGCGCTTCCTCCCCGTCATCCAGCGCAAATGTCTTAGCGAACAGGTTTGTACTGGCAAGCAGCACCACCAGGACCACCGCTGCCACAGTACCACCCACCGGCGCACCCAGCTTTCTCACAAGCTCTCTTTTTCCGGCCGCGCCGCGTCTGTTTTCTGCCATATAGGCAGGCAGCCCCTCCACATACCGCAGCCAGTCAACAAGCCCCTTCACCCCGTAGGGAATCATGACCACAAAATACGGAATCGTGTAGGAAGCGCTGGACTCCCATATAAAATGAAACAGATAACCGCCGAGAAAAATCACCGCCCCCAGCAGTTCCTGCACATTCCTGCTTCGCCAGTTTAAAAACACGTACAAAAGCATTCCGAAAAGCAGCAGCGTCTGTGCATAGTTCATCACCACGTAGAACAGAACGCTCCCCCGCCCTTCGATCAGGCTCCGCACGGCTCCTGACAGTTCGATGGCCGCATTTCTTCCCTTCGTCCGGTCCAGACCGATAAAAGAAGGGTCATTCCACTGAAAAGCGTTTTTGCGGGCAAAAAAGGTCGCTCCTTCATCCAGAGGATTTTCTGACATTCTTGTCAGTGCTTTTTTAATGTCTGTCCAGGAGGCCTCCTTCACCTTCTCCGCGTCATAATCGTATTTCACATAAATATCACCGATATAGCCACTGTAACCGCCCGGCCCAAGCGGCGTCTCCTGCAGCCCCATCACAACCCAGGAGAGCATTTCCAGCCCTTCCCCGGCTTCATACCCGGACAGCTTCTCCACATACCTGTTGACTGCCTCGTTGCATCCCGCCACGCCAAGACTCATCAGAACGATCACCGACAGAGAAGCCAGCGCCCTGGCTGCATCTCTTTTTTCTGACACTAATGTCACTATTGCATCATAGACAAGAAAACAGGCCGCCGCGATCAGATAAATCAGGCAGTTCATCTTGATGACCGTGGCAAATCCCATACAGATACAGGCCGGCAGGACATAGCGGTATTTTCCCGTATCCAGATATTTCGCAACACCGTAGACGGCTCCCAGAGACAACGCCATACCCGGAAGAATGCCGTACAGATACGTCACATAGAAAGCCAGCGGCGTCCACAGGAGCAGCACCATATACACAAGAACAGGCAGCTTTTCCTCCTTTTTCCAGAAAAAAGCCGCCAGCTTCGACAGCAGCACGTAGACTGCCGCCAGTGCGATCACATTGACAAACTGCAGACCGATATAATTGTCCACGCCAAAGACAAAAGAAAGCAGATAATAAAACAGAATGATACCCGCCTGATACGGATACCGGAACAGATAACCGCCTTCCGCGTAGGCTGAAAAATTCCCCTCCCGCCACTGCATGGCGATCCCATAGACCTTGGCCGGGTCAGAACCCGGTTCCAGCTGCGTGATCAGAATCCAGAACGTCCAGAGCGCTATGGTAAAGAGACTGAGATAGCAGAAAATGCGGTTGTTTCCTGCGGACTTTATCCTGCTGCCGGCTTCTGTGCGCGCTGCACTCGGTGTCAGTCCGCTGTTACTTGCCTGTACTGCATTCTCTGTTGGCTTGTCGGTATTTGCGTATGCATTATCTGTCTGACCGTATGCCTGTGTCTGCAGTGCCGGATGGCTTGCCCGCCTTTTCACAATCTGACGGATCAGTATGCCCACTGCGGTAAAGACCGCAAACACCAAAAGATGCCGCCAGGGATCGTCCGCAATGTTTCTTGTCCTTTCCATGCCGATTCCTGCTTCCGACGTAACAACACCGATAAAACTGGTGCTGAACAGACTCTGCAGCAGCAGGCCCGAAACGATCAGTACAAGCAGGATGCGGATTGCTGTATTTACAAATGTATAAAATGATTTCTGAAATTTCATCGTTACCTCTATGTGGCTGTTACCGGCCATACTGGTTAAAATTGTCTGAGCACCCGCACCGTCCGCCTGAGTATGATCAGCAGCGGATGTCTGACTCCGTGTCTTCTGAGTGCCATATAGCTTTCCCGAACGGACACCCAGTAATTGCGCAGCCCGGCATTGCTCGTCCCGCCGTAGAACATGGAGACCAGCCGCTCCGGCACATAAGCCAGCCGGTTCTTCTCATCCTTCAGGAAACGTACCATGAACTCATAATCCGCCGCGCACCGGTAGCCGGTATCGTAAACGCCGTATTTCTCGTAGACACTGCGTTTCAGGAATAACGTCGGATGGCCCGGAAGCCAGCCGTCCGCCAGCCGCCCGTCCCCCATATGCCATGTGCGGATGATCCGCTCTCCCTCCACATAAACCAGATCCGCGTGAGAGCCGATACAGTCCCTGCCGCCCTGCTCGATCGCCCGCACCAGTTTCGTGACCGCATCGGGCGTACAGAATCTGTCGTTGCACACCGCCACGACATCGCCACTGCACATGCGCCATGCCTTGTTCATGGCATCATACAGGCCATTATCCGGCTCGGAGATCCATTTGACGGTAAGCTGCCGGCCGTGTCTCTTATCTGCTCCGCCGCCCTGGGCCGTCTGGCTGTCATGACCGCTCTGTCCGTACTTTTCGGAAAAATCCCGGATAACTTCCAACGTTCCGTCCTGCGACTTCCCGTCCACGATAATGACCTCTATGTCAGGGTAATCCTGCTGCTCGATACTGTCCAGCGTTATCTTTGCCTGCTCTTTTACATTATAAGTTGTCACTAATAAAGATACTTTCCACATAGTTCAATTCTATCCTAACTTGGCCTATCTTGATCGCCGTCTCCTTTAAACAGAATAAGTTCTTTATCTGTACTAAAAAAATAAATCTCTATATTTTCGCAGACATACGGATTAAAATAATTTGGAATAATATTGCCTGAATTTTCTACCTTCAACCAACCGCCTTCCCAAAAAAGCCCCTCCGGTAAGCCCGCCTCAAGGCAGTCAATATATTCCGCCTGCTCCGACTCCATCAAATTATCAAGCGCCTTTGAAATATACTTCATCTGTTCTATAGCCCCGAAACAGTCAATCCATCTTATTATCCTTGCACCCTTGCATTCCACCACTCTCACGACTACTACCGCCTCAACAACCTCTCTATCACCTACAATACCAAAAATCCTGTATCGATATATCGGATGTTGAAAGTAGCGTTTCTCAATATACCATTTTTCTTTGTATGGTTTTGGTTTGCTTTGTGCATATCCTATAAAATCAAAACAATTTTCCAACTCCTCAAAATTCTGGAACTCCCTAAGTGAAAACTGCTTTTCCGGAGTATTCGGTCTGGTTTTATCTTCTATTTTCCCTATCCTGTATTCCTTCTGTTCCCGCAAACGGTACCACTGTGTCATTTTTCCAACATAATAACCAAGAAAGCGGTAAATCCCCATAGTATTCTTACCAATTCCCGGTGAAGCTGCAATCCGAACATTTCCATTTTCCAATAAAAATTGAAGAATACGAATTCCCAAAACCGGATCAGACGTATGAATTACCTTCCACATAACTGTCATAATGTCTCTATCCGTTTTTCCATAAGGTATATAGCCCAAAATACCGTTTATACTTCCCTTTTCATCCTCTGAAATAACAAACGACACTTCTTCACCAATACAATGTTCATATTCAAAAAAATCTCTATTTCTACTAAATATATGATTCTTTTTCTTCCAATACTGTCTGATGAAATCTCTAATTCTGTCAATATCTTTTTCCTGTGCAAAGCGAATCATATTCTACAAATCACCTTTCTCTAAATAAGCGTTGCTTTTAGGCGGAAAATCATTACAATTAAGCCTCGGAACCCTGTATCGGTCATCTTTTCTCAGACTGGCCAGCTTTACCTGCGTCGACATTCCCAACTTACACCCTTTACTCACGGCATATTCTATTACACTGTCGTTATAAGAGCCATACGGATAGTTAAATACCCACTCATTTTGATTTATAAATTCACCCATAACCTCCAGTGCCATATCAATGTCCGACTTCATTTGATCCTCTGAAAGTGCTGCCAATCTGTAATGGTCATATCCATGAATGCCAATAAACATTCCGTCATTTTTCATACATTTTATCTGATCTCGATTCATATACAGCTCTCTGGCAAATACTTCTTCCGGAACCGAAACATATTTTTGAAATAAATAATCCGATATTTTGTGCCTGATCTCTTCCTCAATTTCTGTCTGCAAAATCCTTTTTATAAAAACAACCTCTTTTTGATCAAATCTGTTTGCAACAGCATATTTCCCAAACAATTCGTCATTAGATAACAGCTCGCCCTCTCTCCTATAATAATCCAATTGTGCAAACAAGTCTTTCAATATCACATCCACCTTTGCACTGGCAAGTATAAAGTGAATCTTATTGACATCTAACAATACATTCTCTGTAGTTATTTTCCCTGGAATAAAAAAAGCTCCCTGCATATGATGTTCTTTAAGTACTGGGAAAACACAAGTATAATTATCAATATAGCCATCGTCAAATGTAAGAAGCATCGCATTTTGTGGCAAATCCTCTTCTCCGCTCCATGCACGAAGAACTTCCTCCATTGTCACAACTGTAAAATTGCGTTCAAAAAAAGCTATCTGTTCCTTAAAAAGCTGATAGTCCATTCCTTTTATTTGGGGATATCTGCTATACTGTAGATCCCTTACATAGTGATACATAACAATATATAGTTTATCATTCACTCTCTTCCCTCACTTTCTGCTATATGTAAATTTACACTCATTTTTACCAGCAACTATTTACAAAAAAACTCCCGGAAATGCTTCTCCATCCTCCGTTCAACAGGCTTACTGTCGCAATATACTATCACACACTCCATAATTATCTCTATAACTTTTTCCACATTCACTGCCTTCTAAGATACTCCAGATTCCTTCTTTGAAATCCGTATGCGGTATCTGCCCGATCTGTTTCTCCAAAAGAGTGGTATCCGCACACAGATACATGACCTGCTTCTCCGCATAGGGAATCTGGCCGATGCCCAGCCGCGCTTCCTGCTCTTCTTCCGTCTCCTTTATCAATTCACCACGGTACTCCTGCAGCACGTTGTCGATGTCCTTGATATAACTTTTCAGCTCCCTGGCCTGACCGCTGCCTATACAGTACACCGCGCCATCCGTTCCCTTCTCTGCCAGCGCATAAAAAATCTGCGCCGCATCCCTGCTGTAAAGGTAATCCCACATCTGCCCGCCGGGCGTAAATGCCGTAGCTTCCCCGTTTCCGATCTTTCTCACCGCACTCATCACCATACTGCCGGAACCGTCGTAGGGCCCGTAAACACTTAAGATTCTCGTCCAGATATGCCGCATCTTCTTCTTTGCACAGACAATGCGGCTCATCTGCCCGGCACAGAGCTTCGCCATACCGTATCCGTTCTCCGGATGCACCGGCAGGTCCGGTGTCAGTTTCCCGTCCACCCTGCCGTATTCCGCCTGAGACCCTGCACCGATAAACGTATGACATCCCAGCCGCTCAGCCAGTTCCACAGCATCCATGGTATACGCAATATTGCTGGTCTGCAGGTGCATATCGTTTCTGGCCTCTCCCACCGTTCCGCTCCACGCAAAATGATAGAAAACATCAAACCGATGCATGTCTGCATTCTTCTGACGAAACAACTGCTTATAGTCGGCCAGATTCGCCTCCACCACCTGCACGAGCGGGGACTGCGGTATATTTTTTATCCTAGCGGAGCCCTTATGACAGATCGCGAGGATTCTCGTATTCTCTCTGATACACTTTTCAATCAATGCCATACCGATGGCCCCGGTCGGCCCGGAAATCACTGCTCCTGTCATAACTTCCCCTCCTCAGATGCCTTAAGCGCACGATACAAAATCTTTAACCGCAGCCATGACCTCCTCTTTGGACATGATATAATGCCCCTGTCCTCCGAACAGCTCTGCATACTCCGTCCAGTAGTCATACTTTGCCGAAACACCGGGCAGTTCGTTCACAAAGCGCTCACCCGTCAGATACTGATAAAGTTCTCCCGCAGAAACAGGCTCTGTCGCCGGATGCCACAGGCGGACGTCCTGCTGCATCGCCGCCTGAATGTCCTTCCACAACCTCTTTAACGGATAAAACTGATAAATACTCCGGCTGTCCGTAAAGTGCAGTGCGCTGAACCCCAGTTTCTGAAACCGCTCTTTCAGACATGCTTCCTGCTGCCGGTCGAGATCCTTCACTTTATAAAACCCATTTTCCTGTATCTGATAATATTCTTCCAACTGAGGATCGTCACCCAACAGCTGCTGCATTTTCTCCTGCTTTAACATAAACGGAATGACATGCATGTAATCATAGATAAAATTCTTCTTAATATTCTTCCCGAACAGTCCCGGCAGCCGAACGATCAAAGCATCCGCATAACGCTCTCTCACCCATACCTCCAACTGATAACGGTTATATCCATACGGATGCAGTCCTTCCGTCTGGATCCCGGTGCTTTCCTGCACACCGTCCGGCGCCTTAAATACATCCACCGTAGAGATCAGAACCAGCTTCTTCGGCGAGATCCGGCTGATGTTCTCTTCCGCCTGTAGAATCAACTCCATATCCCGTTCCGGCACCTGATTTGCCAGATATTTCTCGGCCCGCAGTCCGGAATAGACCAGCAGATCCGGCTTCGTTCCAAAAGCTTCCTCTATATTTTTAGAATGATAGACTGCGTCGAAGCTGCCTTCGCTGTACAGATTGCTGCCTACAAATCCTGTGTAGCCTACTAATGCGTTCATATTGATTCTCCCTTTTTCTAATATCCTGCACAAAGTCTGGTTGTTTCCTACACGGTTGGATGATAAAACTCCTGTAACTGCCGCTCCATAACCTGCGCAACCGGTCTGCCATCCCGCCAGGCCACACTCCACTCCACGATCATCTCCATCGCTTTCTCCACATTCCAGACAGGTGCCCAGCCAAAGGTCGATTTCAGTCTGGAACAATCCAGTTTCAGGAAATTCGCTTCATGCGGGCCGCCGTCATATTCATTCTTCCAGGAAATCTTCTGTCCTGTAACCTGCTGCCACTTCTCACAGAACAGCGTCACCAGTTTCCCTGTGGAGAAGCAGTCTGTCTCATCCGGCCCCACATTATAACTTCCCGCAAGGGCCATATCTTCCGCCTGTCTTGCCGCAAGCATCAGATACACCGCCACCGGCTCCAGAACATGCTGATACGGCCTGACCGAATAGGGATTACGCACAATGATATCCCGTCCTTCCGCCGCGGCCCTGATACAATCCGGAATGATCCTGTCCACAGCGAAATCGCCGCCGCCGATCACGTTGCCGGCCCTGACAGTTGAAATCGCCACCGAATCGGCATTGAAAAAAGAATTCTTATAACTGCTCGTCACCAGCTCTGAACAGGATTTTGAATTGGAATAAGGATCATATCCGTTCAATTCCTCATTCTCACGATATCCCCAGTGCCACTCCCTGTTCAGATACACCTTATCCGTCGTGACGTTGACAAAGGAACGTACACAGGAATGCGTGCGGACGCATTCCAGAATATTGACCGTCCCCATCACATTGACCTCATACGTATAGACAGGATTCTTATAGGATTCCCGCACGATCGGCTGCGCCGCCATATGAATGACGATCTCCGGCTGTGTCTCATCAAACACCCGCTGCAGATGAGCAAGATCCCGGATATCCCCTGTAACGGAATGTATTCTCTCACCCATGCCGCTAAGTGCATAGATACTCGGCTCTGTCGGCGGTTCCAGTGCATATCCTGTAACATGTGCGCCTGCCTGCAGCAGCGCGGCACACATCCACGTTCCCTTAAAGCCTGTATGCCCGGTCACCAGAACCCTTTTTCCCCGATAGAAATCTAATCCAAAGTTAAACATAGCATGCTCTCTCTTTTCAAACACAAAATCTCAGTTGTCAATCCACCTGTTCCTTACTGCCTCACAGCCTCAATCAATGTCTTTGCCATATGATCAATCATCTCGTCCGTCATCCCCGGATACACGCCGATCCAGAAAGTATCCGCCATGATCCTGTCCGTATTGGTCAGACTGCCGGCCACACGGTAGCCCGCTCCCGCCGCACGCATCTCGTCAAAGCAGGGGTGCTTCGTCAGATTTCCGGCAAACAGCATCCTTGTCTGAATACCATGGTCTTCCATATACTGTACCACGTGGTTACGGCTGACGCCCTCTTTACAGGTAATCAGGAAACCAAACCAGCTGGGTGCGGAATTCTCACATGCCTCCGGCAGGATCAGCTTGTCCAAAATATGCTCCGCCTCCTCTGCCGCCAGCAACTTTGCTTTCAAGCGGTCAAAATTATGCCTTCTTTTCTCCACGAAAGAGGGGAACTTTTCCAGCTGCGCGCAGCCGATCGCCGCCTGCATATCAGTCGCTTTCAGATTATATCCAAAATGAGAATATACGTATTTGTGATCATATCCTAAAGGCAGTTCTCCATACTGCCTGTCAAAACGATGCCCGCAGAGATTATCGCATCCGGACGGACACACACAGTCCCGTCCCCAATCACGGAAGGAACGGATACATTTATTCAAAAGGGCATTGTCCGTATATACCGCGCCGCCTTCCCCCATCGTCATATGATGCGGCGGATAAAAACTGGAAGTGCCGATATCCCCGATGGTTCCTGTCAGCCTGACCGCACCGTCAATCGTATACTCGGAACCGAGCGCATCACAATTATCCTCTACCAGCCATAAATTATGCTTTTTACAAAATGCACTGACTGCCTTTAAGTCGAAGGGGTTCCCCAGCGTGTGTGCGATCATCACCGCTTTTGTCTTATCAGACAACGCTTCTTCCAACATGCTTACATCAATATTATACTGTGGAATCGTCACATCCACAAATACCGGGATTGCCCCATACTGAATGACAGGGGCAACTGTTGTCGGAAAGCCGGCCGCCACGGTGATCACCTCGTCTCCTCTTCTCATCGCCCGTTCGCCAAGAAGCGGAGAGGTCAGCGCCATAAAGGCAAGCAGATTCGCCGAAGATCCCGAATTGACAAGAGAGCAGTACCGAACTCCCAGATACGCAGCCATCTGCTTCTCAAATTGATCCGTATATCTTCCGGAAGTCAGCCAGAATTCCAATGCACTGTCCACCAGATTTACCATTTCCGCACTGTCATATACACGGGATGCATAAGGAATCCGCTGCCCTGCTTCAAAAGGCTTCTTTACATTATGGTAAGTTTCGCAATACTCTTTTACCAGATCCAGGATCTGTTCTTTTGCCTGCTGTTCGTTTTTTTGATTCATAAATTTCGTGTACCCATGCACCGGGCAATCCAATACATAGGCTTCCCTTCATCAAAATTTTCCTTATTAGTTTTTATTTGCTTCTATGAAATAATACATTTACCTATCCTCGTGCAAATGTTTTCCCAAAAATCTTTTTTTACATATACATCATCTGACGTTAACCTTGCAATCAATATATACCCTCCTTGCCTACATATCCACTGCCTTAACCTATTACTCCCAACTCCTCGTTTATGCTTATCATTCTCAATAACAATACACCGAATATTGACCTTCTCAAAATCTATACCACTTAGAACCTGCATTTCATACCCTTCCACATCTATAGACATGAAATCTACTTCTTTAATATTTCGCTCTTCTAAAACATCAGATAACCTTTTTTGCTTAACCTTATATTTTCTACTATGATTATCATTTTTACTCTTAATCGCTTCCGATACACCTGACAAAACATGTGCATCCATTTCAATGAATTCCACTTCACCTTCAGTATCCCCCAACGCGTAGGGAAGACATTCCGTACTCCGTACATCACTTGTCCACAAACAATTCATAATATTCTGCGGTTCAAATGCGAGTCCACTCCAATGTCGTGTCTTTTCAAAGAAAAATGAATTATTTAATTTAACTGGATGATTGGCCCCTATATCAATAAAAACTCCGTTTTCTTTTTTTTCAAAAATGTATCTATCTAAGAAAAAGTCTTGTCCAAATTGCGACTGGTATCTTTCGTCATATCCACTAATCCCTCCTCCAACAAAAAAATCGTAGTGAATACGGCTCAGTCCATAATTCATAATATCCAATAACTTCCCCCGTTTTAAACATATCAACATATCTTGTAAACCCATTGAATATTCCCTCCTTATCTTTCAAATTATGATATACTATCTTTATTAGCACAATATAATTAAAAGCCCATATCTACCTACAAATTCCAAATCCGCCATGGTGCTTGTCCATTGCTCCACAATTCTTCCAAATATACTCTGTCATGCACTGTATCCATCGGCGACCAGAATCCTGCATGTCTATATGCCGCCATCTGGTGATCAGCTGCCAACTTCTCGAAAGGCTCCGTTTCCAGCATCTGCTTCCCATCACCCAGATAATCAAATATCTCTTTATTTAACACCATGAAACCTGCATTTATCCACGACTGGTCTTTTCTCGCCTTTTCTTTAAAACTTTCTATATTACCGCTTTCATCCATCTTGATCGCCCCAAAACGTCCTGCTGGCTGTGTTGTCGTAATCGTCGCAATCTTTCCATGTGCCTTATGAAAAGTAATCAAAGCCGGAATATCCACATCCGCTACACCATCTCCATATGTCAGCATAAAGGTTTCATCATCACCAATATACTCTCTGATCTTCAAAATACGCCCTGCCGTCAGTGTTTCAAGACCTGTATTCGCAAGCGTAATCCTCCACGGCTCTGCAGATGAGTTATGATACTCTGTCTGCTTATCTTTTAACCGAAACGTCGCATCCGACTGATACATATAATAGTGAACAAAATACTCTTTAATCATATGGCCTTTATAACCACAGCATACAATGAAATTATGATATCCATAACAAGAATAAATTTTCATAATGTGCCACAAAATCGGTTTATCACCTATCGCGATCAATGGCTTCGGTCTTAATACGGATTCTTCACTAATCCGGCTCCCCTTTCCACCCGCTAAAATCACTACTTTCATATCATTCATGCTTTTCCTTCTCTATGAGATTTCATTTAGTTCAACTTCATTTCTCTATACATACATCAATACAAAAATTTACATTCTCTGATCCCACTACTGCACCCACGGCGCAATCCCCGCATTCCAAAGGTTCTCCATATTCACTCTATCACGGTATGTCTCTACCGGTGTCCAAAAACCATGATGCTTATACGTAATCAACTGTCCTTTTCCAGCCAGATTATCCGTCAACAAGTTTTCTAACGCGTAATCTCCCTGTAAACTGTCAAAAACTTTTTCGTTCAGCACATACAGCCACGCATTCGTCCAAGCTTCATTTACAGGTGTATTCTTCTGTATCCTCTGAATCAATCCAGCCTCATTAATATCCAATGCTTCATTCCGTCCGGTTGGCCTGGCAACTGCCATAGTCGCAACTTTTCCCTGTTCACCGTGATATGCAATCATCCGACTCACATCAATGTCAAAAAGACAGTCTCCGGACGCAACGATAAACGTATCACTTTCAATGTATTCCCGAATTCGCGCAACACGCTGTCCGGTAGAAGAATACAGACCCGTGTCCACCACTGTCACTTTCCAATCTTCCGTACGATTTTTATGTATCTCAACCGTATTGGTTTTCAAATCCACTGTAATATCCGACTGATAGATATAATAGTCCATGAAATATTCCTTAATCATGTCCACTTTATATCCTCCGCATATGATAAACTCATTCAGTCCATAAGCGGAAAAGCTTTTCATAATATGCCAGAGCATTGGCTTACCGCCAATCTCTACCATAGGTTTCGGAATCCCTTCCTGCTCATTACTGATCGTACTTCTCTGTCCGCCTGCTAAAACTACTACCTGCATTTTATGTCTCCCTTGCATATAGGTACTTTCTTAACGCTTAATTATGGATTAGTATAACACAATGCCCTCGGAAAAGCATTAATATTATATCTTTACGCTTATCATCTTATGTAAAAGTTGCTACTGGACAGCCAACCAATAAATGCGCAAACAATAAACTTCAACTATACTGTCAAACAGGCAGAGACCTACGGCTCTGCCCATAATTAACCAATCTCCCATTCTATTCCCATTTATTCTGCAAATACTCTTCTCTGGGCAGGAACGGATACATATCATCAATTTCCGGGGATATAATTCTACCATCCGGAAGGACTTTTGAAGACAGCTTCGGTGCAAAACTCTGTTCCGGATCAACAACTACCTCACAGAGGACCGGGCTTTCTGTCTGTAAAACCTTCCTCATTTTTCCCGGAATATCCGCTAGTCCATCAATCTTCTCGTAAGGCATCCCATAAGCATAAGCAAGCTTTTCAAGACTGGGAAAACTCAAACCATTGCCGTCACAAACTCCCACCAGCGGAGAGTCAAACAGATTAGTCTGTGTCTGCCGGATAGAATGATAACCGTTATTATTCAAAATAAAAATTTTTAAGTTCAACCAATTATAGACTACCGTCTGCAGTTCCTGCAGATTCATCTGAAAACTGCCATCGCCATCTACACAGATTACCCTGTCTTCCTGTCTGGCCACCGCACACCCCAATGCCGCCGGAAAGCCATATCCCATTGCCGCACAGCCAGAATTAGTAAACAATCTCTGATTCCTCTTAATCTGCATGGCCTGAAAAGTGACCACACAGGCACTTCCATTACCGCAAATCACCGTATCTCCTTCTTCCAAACACTCAGAAAACCGATGAATAAACGCGTATGGATTCAAAGGCTTCTGTCGCTCGAAATAGGAAGGCAATGTCACTGGGTATTTTTCGTTGACAGCCCTGCACCATCTAAGCCATTCCTGATGATTCCCTGCCTCCACATCCTTTCCGGCAATATCCTTCATCACATCTGCCACATCTGCATGTATCCGCAGATCAATGTTAACTGTCGGCTTGTGCAGTTCCGCTTCATCTATGTCCACCGCAATCTTATACGCATGTTTTGCGAACTCTTTGAAATTATAACTAATCTGCCTAATATTCATCCGGCATCCAAGTACCAACAGCAAGTCACTGTTCTGGACAACAAAATTACCACCTCTGTTTCCTACGCTGCCCGGTCTTCCACAGTAAAGCGGATGCTCATCCCAAAGCAAATCGTGTGCATTCCATGCCGTTACCACCGGAATCTGCAGGACATCAATACATTTCAGAAAATCTTCATATGCCTTCGAAAGACGTACACCAGTCCCCGCTAAAATAACAGGTCTTTGAGCCGCTCTGATTCTCTCTACAATCTGGCCGGTCAGACGAACATCATAGGACGGCTTCTCATGAATCTCCAACATCTCCATTCCGTTCATGGAATGCGTTGTCTCTTCCTGCGCTATAAATCCTCTTAAATCCTGCTCTTCCACCAGTGTCGCCTGTACATCCAATGGAATATCCAGCCATACCGGCCCTTTGCGACCATTATTGCACAAATACCATGCCTTTTCCAGATGATATCTGATTTCCGTCGGTTCCGTTATCATCTGCGCATACTTTGTCATGCCTTTCACACAGTCTATAATCTGAAACTCTTGATCTCCCAGCTGACGAAGCGGTACAGAGGTAGACCAAGTAGTCGTCTCCCTCTTTACCTGACCGGAAATCACAAACATCGGAATAGAATCCTGCCACCCACCCAACACACCAGTAATGGCATTGGTGCCGCCGGGACCGGAAGTCACACAGACTGCCGCCACTTTTCCGGTCAACCGTGCATATCCTTCTGCTGCAATCGCACTCGCCTGCTCATGATGATTGTAAATGCAATGCAGTGCCTCATGATGCCCGATTGCATCATTGAGATGCATTGCTCCTCCACCAGTAATAGTAAATACATCGCTGACGCCATTATCTGCCAAAAATTGCGCTATATAGTTTGCTACTTTTATTTTCATCTCTATACCTGTACCTTTCCTCGCGGTCCACCCCAAAAATGGCTGCCACAAACATTCCCGTACTGTATACTTTAGCTATCCGCCTGGTAAATCATACTCTACTGATACAGAGTATCCGTAATATATTCCATTTCGAATTCCAACTTTCCAAGACGTTTTATACTACTGATCACGTCATTGTTGATTTCCTTCGCCTTTTCACGGCTGAACGCATGATCCATATTCGGATTCACATAGTTAGGTGCCGATGCCTTTACATATCCGTCAAAACCAGCAAGCGCCACATGTGTCACCTTTGCTTCGCGAAGCAGCTTCAGAAACATTATCATCGGATTGTCAATAATCAACGCCTGCTCATCAAGAAGAGTGCTGTAATTAAACACATAATCGAAGTGTCCCGATGCTTTGGTCACATTAGAGGTCGCCAATGTCGTCAGCCTTTCCTTACTCTGACTGAGTTTTGTTGACAACGGCACATATCTTTTTGCGTTGCTGATAAAGACCGCGTCTACAGGAAACCCAACCGGGACAAAATTAATCGCAATCTTCACCACATTCTCTACACCCTTTACAGACAGATACTCCTTAACCCTATCGCTCTGCTCCTCGATATTCTTACCAGGCGCAAGTAACATAATCTCTCTACCCCGAAGCCAGTTTTTCAAATGTAATCTGTCTTTAGCATCGTCACACTCCTTTTTCTGATACTCCACATATAACCGTTCGACATATTCCACGTCATACAAAAGTTTTTTGGAATCGTCCAATTTATCCAGTATCTCATTAACCGACTTGATGGAAAGTTTCTTCTTATCCATCAAATATGTAACATAATTGGGGTGACAATCCTTGGAAGCAGACAGGAAAAATTTGAAAGAATATCCCCATGGAATCTGCTTGTACAGTTCTAACATGGTCACATCAATCGCCTCCAGAAGCTGGCTGCAATGATACTGTGTTCCAATATTATCATTCATATACGTCGCCAACAGTTCCAGCGGTGCATTCCCTGCACTTTTTCCCATTCCATATAAGGTGCCATCAATGATCACCCTTCGCTCAATATGCGGCAGTTCCATCACTTCAATACAGTTGGAATAAGCCAGCTGAAAATTATTATGTGAATGATATCCAAGCCCAATCGTTGTTTTCATATGTTGATTCACAAACTCAAAATAATGCATCAACTGATTTTTATGCAATAGACCGTAGGTATCTACCAAAGAAAACGCATATGGCTCCAAATCATTCACCATGCATATCAGTTCCATCAATTCCTCATCATTATAGCTGGTGATGGAAACCGCCTGCGCAAAAACATAATACCCTAATTCTTTCACCTGTTTACAAAACGCAATGGCACCTTCTTTTTTCTCTTTCTTAAAAATAACACGAATACCGTCCATGAAGCTGTCCGCTGCCGGAATCACCTGCTCGATTCCACATGTTCCGTAATCTATCATGCCAACGATCATTGATTTCCCTTTGGACAATCCAGCATAAGTTTTGTTGACAGATCTTGCATCAGGAAAAATTGTACGGTTTGTATCATATTGCCGTGATTCATTAATAAAGCCAATTTCAATAATATCAAGTTCTGCACTAACTAATCTTTCAAAAATATTTACAATATTGCCGTGTCCAAATTCCCAGTCATTCAGATATCCGCCATCACGTAAGGTGCAGTCCAGCAAACTGATTCTTGACATAAAATCCCCATTTCTGCGCACGTTCTTATCTCCGTTGCGTGACACTGACTCGATAAGCAGGAATTCCCATCCAGCGCGCACAGACATGGATTCCGCATATCAGAATTATCACCTATATTCTCACTCGCCACCCGCCAGCTTAATCACCAGCACATCAGCAATGTATCTCATACCTCCTGCCTGTGGATATGATGGCATATTCTGGAATTCCTCTGTCGCAGCCAAATCCGACAGCTTCTCCATCTCGATCAGTTTAAGATCATACCCATGATAATATCTGCAAAAATCTGCGATATCATTTGCTCTTTTTACAAACGTATGCGGCTCTATGGCCGTCATGCTATCCAGATGACTAAAATATTCCATATCCATGGGATAGTTTTCTGACATGATCGTAATATGATCGTTATGCTGGGGATTCTCGTTAATGAAAGCCACCGGAATTTCCGGATCGTAGCCTTCCATTGCTTCAATCCTTGACAACAGCCTTACTGTATAAGAATAAGTCGCTTCATAATTCAACTGCTGACGAAAATACATCTCATTAACTGTAAGAAATCCGTTGTAAATAACACCAAACAACAGCATGTAAGCCACAATCCTCTTCCCGCCAGCCATTTGATCCAACAGCAAAAGAAACATAATATATGGCATAAGAAATGTATACTGCATCAAAATATGCGTCTGATTCATACTGACAATCGAAATCAGATTGAACGCCAATGGGATCAAACAGACCAATAATGCAAAAACTCCCCAATAGCCTTTAAAGTGCCGGCACATTTTTGCTCTATAGATCGCCATAATCATAACCGCTGCTGTCAAGATAAAATTTAACCCAATCATGATATGTGAGCCGGTAAAACTTCCCTTTAAATAAAAAAACTGTATAAACTCATAATAGGAATATACCAAAATCTTGATAAACTCCTGTATGCCTCCGAATTTTCCCATTGCGGATAATCCCTGATAGTCTGTAGCCCCATAGCTTGTGCCTGACTGCACAATCTTATTGATAAACAGATACAGAATAAGCGATAAGGCCACACAGCCAAGACATTTCGCAATCCTGATACTAAACGCTTTCCATCCCTCCTGCTGTCCGACAAACTGCATAAAATAATACAGAAATAAAAGAGCTATCCCAAAACACCAAAATGCCTGATAGCAGCCGCACGATAACGTCAGCAGCACCAAACCTCCTATATTTCCCAGAAGTCCATCCCTAGTGAGAAACCAGACACCCCAAACCGCCAAAAACATGCTGATAAAATATACATCGGCAATATATCCATACATAAAAATACCCGCCGAAACCGGGAATGTACTCAACAAACCACATAAAAACGCGATGGATACCTTATGCTCTATACGAAACAGCGAAACCAATACAACTGCCGTTCCGGCAAACGCCAAAACTGATATTATCCCTGTCACATAAGGAATACTGACAGAACTGCCGCTCACACGGTCAAAAATAACCCCCGCCCATCTCCCATGCTGTATCTTAACTTCATCCGTGTCACCCACAATAAGCCTGTTCACATCATCATGATTTGGCAGCTTGTTAGTAAACATGTATAAATGCGTCACCAGCACGGTAAGGATGCAGACAGCAAATGTCCATTTCTGTCTCCATTCAATTTTTGGAAAATACGTGTCCAATCTCATTTAATCAATGCTCCATAATGCTCTATCAAACGGTTTTCCATACTTAAATCCAGTTCCAAATAGTAAATATTCCAATACCAGTTTTCGTCAAAATCAAGATCCCAGAACTCCTTAATTTTGACTGCTTCATCTGTAAATCCCCAATTTTTCATATAATGCTGTATAGTTTCTCTTTCTTCTGATCTTTTACTTCTAAAACACACCACACATTCATTTTGTTGCGCTGTTTCCACGACCAATGTCGCCAGCCCATCTCCTCCGGTACAGTCAACAGCCATAAAATCAGTCACATGACTCTGCGTATCCCATCCAAGCTCCGCATATATTTCCTGAATTCCCATACCTATGGCATAGGTATCCTCTGGAACTCCTTTTTCAATTTGTTCAATAATCGCCCTGAATTCACCCCGGTCATAATACCCATCCTCTATTCTGCCAGATATGCGGAAATAAGTCTGCCACACTGTCAAGACACATAAAACAGACAGTATAGAAATGCTCATTAACTGCACGCCTCTTTTACCGTACGCAAGACCATTCTCCCGCTTCCAGCACCTGTCTGCTATGACTGCCATGATCAACACTGCTTCAAAAAAACCAATAGCAAGATAATCAAAGCAGGGTCTGTTAATAAAATAGGTCAGATGCCCAAGCGCTAAAACGGCTGCTATCCCCATAATATGATCATTCACTTCTGTACAATGGTATACCAGCCTCACAATGTACAATATGATCGCCATACCCATAAGCAGGAAAACAAAATACCAATAGCTGATCTGAACAGGGAAAAAAATTGACAGCCCCGTGGCAAATCCGCCTCCCCATTCCGTTGACGCAGCACCAGATGAAACTATGCTCCCTGCCACTACTGTTACCGCCTGTTCCGCCGCCTGCACAATCATCAGACCCGGCCGGTCCCATGATGCAACATGTGGATACAGAATAAATCGCAACCCATGCCAGGGCTCTCCCAGAGGCATATTGTACAAATTAAAAAGCCCGATCAATCCCATAACAGAAAAAACAGAATACATCATATTCCGCAAAATGTCTCTCAAAAAAAGCTCGAAGCTCCACACCGTCCGCAGACAGAAATTTTCATAGACAATACAGGTGACCGCCCACACTCCCAGACACACAATTCCGGTCTCTACATTCCACAACATAGATAAGCAGCAGACGATGTAACCAGTCAACTTGATCATGGCCTTTCTTTTATAAAAAAGAGCCGTGATCAAATACAATTCGATACCGGCAAAAACAACCCTGTGCGGAAACATCTGCCAGTGGTTAAGCGGATAATATAGAAACATCACCGGCACTGCCCAAACCGCGATCATGGATATAAAATGATTCCTGATGCACAGATCCAGCGCCATCGCAACAAAAAACAGACTCACCCCACCGACCACCGCTATCACAATATTAAAAGCCCGGTAGTCTCCTCCAAGCCATTTGACCGGATACTTCAACAATATTGCATAATGTCCGTATATACTCTGGTTGCTGTAAGTATACGGTTCATTCATCAGCGCATTATAAACCGACACATAATATGCACTGCCGTGCATTCTGTCATTGGCCGCCCAATTAGGCGCATACATCGAAAAACCAGCAATAAACGATGCCAGCAAATAAGCCGGCCAGCGAATGATCTCAATCACCTTCCGCTGCTTTTCCGCCCATAAAAACACCACACTTCCAATAATCCCGGTTCCAGACATCAGACAGAACATTTTCCAGTCACTTTTACTATGCCACGGAAACCACTCACCGCTCATGGCAGGATATACGGTCACAGAATTCAAATAGCATTTCACCAACAGCAAAACCAGGCCTGTAAACAGCACTGCGGTCACGCCATACAGAACTCCACGTGAGATCATTATTTCTTTTGCATACCTTACACATAGTAACACAGACAGGAGCAGGCATAAAAGAAAAACGCCCCCGCTTGCAAAGTAAATCCGAAAATTATTTGTTTCCCCGGTTTTCAGGTCCATGATGATCTGAAAGAACAGTACAATAAATGTAGGCAAAAGCGTAATTGCAAGCGCGCCAATCACACTGACTTCATATTTACTTAGCAACGCCCTGTACGTTTTTCCCATCTTCACTTATTCTCCAAATAATTATAAATATCATCAATCGTAATAAAATCAATCAATTTATTACTGCGATCAATAACAGGAAGCAGGCTGATCTGCTTCTTTTTGAAAATAGGATACGCCTTCTCCAGATCCTTCTCATATAAATGCAGAAAAGAATTCCTGATGATCTGATTGACCGGTGTATATAAATTCTGCCCGGCAGACAACGCCCGTAAAATATCCCCCTGGCTTACGACACCGATCACCTTATCAGAGTCGCCTGTCACGATCGCAACTCTGTTATTATAGCTTTCAAACTGCTCCAGCACTTCTTTGATCGTATAGTGTTCCTTTACACAGTATCGATCTAACTGCATCACGTATGACACCACCTTCCTGCTCTTCGCTGTACCTTCTGCTGACAGATCAGATTCTGCCAGATTACACACCAATTTTTAGTATGTCAGCTGCTTTACCAACAGCCGCTGGTCGATCGGTGTATTGACAAGCAGATCCAGTATCCGTTCAGAAGAATGTCCATCTCCATAAGGGTTCACACACTCACGTACAAGATACTCTCTGAACTTTCCACTGACTGCTTTCTCTATCGCTGTTGTTACTGCATCTAAGTCAAATGGAACATCAATTACATTGATCCCCCGAAAACGCAGATTCTGTCTTCTCCCGATATTGACAGCCGGCACCTTAAATGTCGGTGCCTCGAGCAGACCGGAACTGGAATTTCCAACAACACACATAGCATTCTTCAGCAGCCCCAGATAGTCTTCCCTTTTCAGGTTCGCATACATATAATATTCCCCTTCCCGGTATTCCTGGATCGCACGCTTTACTCCGTTAGAGCCTGCATCGTTGTTTGGCAGAATGATGACTTTAGGGAAATGAAACTTATTCAGTGCCTTGATAAAGATTTCTGCCTGCACCTCCGCTTTATCCGCCTCTTCCGTCACCGGATGCATGACACCGAGCAGATATCCCTTCTGCAGATGCACACAGAGTTTTTCCTCGATATCTGTTAATTCTGTATACTGGGCAGAAACCATTTCATCAATCTGCGGAGCTCCCACATTATGCACACGGAATGCCTCTTCTCCAAGTTTGATCAGACGCTCCGCCGCATCCTGATTTGATGCAAAATGCATATGGACCATTTTACCGATCGCGTGGCGGGTCATGTTATCAATATTCCCCGAAACCTCACCCGCCTGAATATGCGCAACCGGTGTATAGGTATAGGCTCCTGCGATGGCGCCCATAAGCTGTTCCCCACGATCGCCCGCCAGAAGAATCCAGTCCGGCTTCTCATTTTCGATAATATCCGGCATGGATGACAAAAAAATTCCCAACGATTTGGCCTGCGTCACATGGCTGTAACCATCCAGAGACATATGCACTTTGTAATCAATGTGAAAACCATCATTCTCAATCTCTTTGTATGAACTTCCATAGGCCGGGAGCAAATGCATATTTGTAACCACCAATACTGCTTCCACATCCTCCCTCTTCTCTATCAACCGCATGATCGGTCGGATGTATCCCCATTCTCCCCTGGAACCGGTTATGATCATAATTTTCTTCATGTCCTGCTTATTCATTACACCTGCCGAATTCCTGTCTCCTTCCGGCCTATGTGCTTTTTCTCCCATCCTTTATTACTTGTCTGTATTCCTGAATCACTGCTTCTTCGCACTGCTTACACAAAATATATTGAAACCAGCTGAAACCGTCACGCGAGATCTTCCCATTTTAGCAGCACATTACTCTGAATATCTTTTGCCGCCTTCCTGCCGATCACCTCCGCCATACGATGAGACGGGATACCTGTTCCCGGCCTTTTAGACCAGATTATCTCCTGTGTGATCACTTCGCCGGCTTTAATGTCCCGTAACGAAACAATACTCCTAAAGGCCCATGACCTGATGGCATCTTCATCTTTATGAACACATTTCTCATTACCGGATGCAAGTTCGATCTTGCGAACGCCATCCACCAGACGATACAGATCTTCAAAGTCAATCGAAACCGTCTGATCCGGCCCCGGCGTCTGTTTGCTCAGGATAACATGCTTCTCAATAATAGCGGCTCCCAAGGCTGCCGCCGCATAACATGTGTACAGATCCGGCGTATGATCCGAGTGCCCTATAACAGCCTTCGGGAATGCTTCCTTCATACTGGCGATAACACCGAGATTCACATCTTCATACTTCGGAGGATACTCCGACAAGCAGTTTGTAAACGCGAATTCTACCCCCGTTTCAACAAGTGCATCATAAGTTCTCCTGATCTCGTCCATGGTACACATACCAGTTGATACGATCATCGGTTTACCCAGCCTGGCGATTGCCTGCAGAGTCGGTACATCCGTCATCTCGCCTGAACCGATCTTAAAGGCCGAGACTCCAATCTCATTCAATTCATATGCCGCCTTCAGGCTAAACGGCGTGCACAGATACATAATCCCTATTTCCTTACAATAATTCATCAATTCCACATGCTGGTCAAGCGTCAGCGCATGTAATTTCAGGAAATCATAAAGCGGAATATCAAAATTGGAAGACATCGGGACATCCTTCAACATTTCCTCATCCGGAAGATGATGCTGAAATTTGATACAATCCGCTCCTGCCAGTTTTGCCTGACGGCACATTTCTCTGGCAGCATCCATATTCCCCATATGATTGTCGCAGCCTTCCGCAATAATAAATGCCGGCTGTCCTTCGCCAATTACCCTGTTCTCAATCGTGATCGTTCTCATTTTTCTTTGACACCTTATCCCTTTCTTTTATCAACTCTTCCGCCAAAACAATATCTATCGGTTCATTGATATCTACGCCTTCTTTTTCCGGAATCACATATCCGTTTACACGATGTCCCAAAACAGATCCTGTGTCCAGCAGAGACTGCCTGTCCGTAATATACACCGCACTGTTTTCAATATAGATCGGATCTCTGTCCTGCCTTCTTCTGGGTGCATCAGGATATAATCTGCGGTAGTGATTCTCTCCCTCCTTAATCCAATAATCCGTTCTGGTCTCTGTCAGCGTAAGCAGCGCGTCATATTTGTCACGATCCTGCTCATACTGATTGAAACAGGCTTTGACCGTCTCGGCTCTGCGAAGAGGAGAAGTTGCCTGAAGCGTTACTACGGCATCATAAGTGTAACCTTTCCTTTCCTCCATAACCTCCAAAGCATGCAGCAGTGCCGACTCGGTACTTGCCTTATCGCCGGAAATGTCCTGCGGCCTGTCCACCACCTCTATACCCGGTGTCAGAAATGCTACCTCCTTGATCCGTTCCGAATCGGTACTCACCACCACGTCTCCATCAAATTCCACCTGACACATCATCTCCAGGGAAAAGGATAATAAAGGTTTCCCGTTTAACGGATAGATATTTTTCATTGGAATCCCTTTGGAACCGCCCCGTGCGGGAATGACTACTAAAAATTTCATATTGCATTACCTCGTCTTTTGATAATACTACCACAATTTTTTCTAAAATACACTTTTACATTGTTTCATTTTCATAAGAAACCCTATCCCTGTAAACTTTATTTACAATGATCTCTATCCTATCAGCACTGACCATCTTACAAAACAGTCCATACCATTCTTAACACGTCTCCACATAATATTTTCACAACTCATTTCATAACATTCGTAAGCCACGCCTTCATTCCGGTCTCATAACATTTCCTGATACCCCTGAAAACTTCACCGTAGTCAATGCGCCCCTGTACACACATCTGCTCCAGCAGCGTAGACAACTGCACATTCAAATACGGATTCGCTATAAAGTCATCCGGCTTGCTGTGTTCGGCATACGCTCTGATGTGAGGAAGACACAGGGTTTCATTCATACCATACCCTCTGATATCCTCCTCTATCAAAAGACTCGGAATCATCTTACTGATACAGTAGATATGCGTATGCACACGAAAACCAATGTGCAGATCAATTCCGTCAAGTGCCCTGAACTTTTCTGCGTCACCAGAGAGATCCACACACTTCACTCCATGTTCTACCGCCCATTCCTGCAAAGTCAGATTATAGTTCCTGGAATACTTTGTGATATAACCATCGTTAAAAGTAAGCAGCATTTCCGTCCCCGGGAATATCTTCTGCAGAAAAACGATCAGCTCTTTTATTTGCCTAAGCTTCTTTTCATGATCCTGTGCATTCTTAGTAAGTCCATGGTTAGAAATCGCTATCGACCTTATCTCTTTACAAACAAAGTCTTTTCGGAATACAGTATCTCCTTCCGGTCTCTCCAACATTGCAAGATCATACCAGGCAGGACAGCCTGCCATGATCACTCCCTTCACCCCATTGTTACGTAAAATCGTATCTACCACCCAGTCTCTTGAAGCAAGCTGCCCTCCACGCTCTATAACTTTGTTGAAATAGGCAACTATGTCATCAGAGTACCGGTATTCGTAAAGGGTCTCATCCTCACCATCAGCACCATACAACCCGGTTCCCATGTAGTGGATCGGTACGCTGATCTCATCCATATGCTGATAGAAAAAACTTGTCCTTACATAAGCCTCGGCATATTGCGCACCGCCGCCACCGGTCACGATCGCATCATATTTATTAAGTTCTGCCGTCTGAAACCGTGCGTCACTGTCCAGATTTAATTCAATACAGCACTCCGGACTGAATGCCTTCAATACTCTCACTATTCTATCATAAATCAGGAAGTCTCCCCCGTTACTGTATGGTCTTCCAAAAACTAATATTTTTTTCATAGTTTCCTTATTTTCCTTATCATTTAATCGAGACTAAGCTATAGATACATGATACCTATAATTCCTGCTTTTTTCAAGTGCGTCCGTAAAATCGTTCATTTCAGAATATCTCTGCCAATGTGGAATATTCTCCGTTTCCTGAGTATAAAGATGCCGTATGAGACAATTTGGTGCATAATAAGTTTGCAAACCCAAATACACGAAAGCAGTAATCTCATACCCTGTTTTTAATGATATTAGTCATACTGACGATGGAGTCCGCAGATTCCATCCACTCTCTGTACAGACACTTTTTATCAGGTATAACCACAAAATTCCTGAATGCTTTTTATTATGCCCTCTCTTATGCAAAGATGGATTACTCCACTTTTATGAATGTTACCTCTGGCTGATTCCGGCAGGCCAGAAAAATCTCCGTGAACCAATACAATATCCGACCATCTTTCACTCAAAACCTCTTTAATCGAGCTTAAAATCTTTGTCATATTACATAATCTTGCAAACATATGTATATTATTTTAAAACAAAATATATTGAAAATCAATAATTGTATTATACCTTTTTCTTCTTGCCACTGCATTTGTCGGTATAGCAGCTGTGGATAAACGGATTTACTGGTGTTCTTATACCCTCAGGATATCTACTGTTTTCAAAGCAGAAATAAACTTCTCACTTCAGCACTCAAATACAAACTTGATGCGCCCTATAGAAACTTTTTACAATTTACCTGTTAAACGCCCACACAAATGCTCAAAACGATGAAAAAAAGATAAAGTTCTTTTCCTTATAATATATATCTGCTATAATAAATTGATTTTATTTTCAGACACCAAAAACCTTCTGAAACTGGCAAAAGTTAAACTAACCACTATAAATTTGAAAGACATCGTATTGTTCTGTTTAGACTGGAATTATCCTAAAAGGAGATTTTCTGAATTATGGCCAAAAACCTTACAAGATTAGTTGAAATTGCCTTGACGATTATTATGTGCATTTTCATAGCTAAAGTTCTGAATTATATATACGTAAATGATCATTACAATGAAAGCGCCTCCTGGGAACGTGCAGTCCTGCATGATTTCTATACATTAGATGAAAATATAGACTGCCTTTATCTGGGCAGCTCCCATGTATTTCGGGATATCATACCAATACAGATGGATGAAATCAATAAACTTAATAACTTTAATCTGGCAACTTCATCTCAACCCTATATGGCTTCATACTATCTGCTAAAAGAAGCCATTAAACGCAATGATCTGGAACATGTTTATCTTGAAATGTATTATATTATTCCATATGCCTTTGGCAACCTGGACAGCGCAGAAGTAATGACTAAGAATTGGAATGTTCTCTATCAAATGCCGTTCTCATTCAACAAACTGGATTATATGTGTCATTTGTCCAACAAAAAATATGGTATAATGACCCTGTTCCCTGTACGCCAATTTTCAAAGCATGTTTTTAATGCCGAATATATCAAAATAAACCTTAAGCAGAAAAAAACAGAAAATTATAAAAATGCTGTACATGTTCTTGACCAAAATGCCCCACTCTTTAATAATGGCTTTTGTACCACTACAAATTATATGAAACCTGGCACCTTCGAAGGAAATACCAGTGCGATTCAAGACAACTGGATCGATGACAACTCAAGGAAATATCTCGATAAAATAATAGGTTTATGTCAAAAGCAGGAAATTGATATCACCTTATTCACTTCACCAATGCCGGATTTTCGACTCAATTGTATGGGTAATTATGATCAATATATAAATAATATCAGATCACTTGCAAAAGAATATGGAATTCATTATTATGACTTTAATATATGTAACGAGAAATATCTTAATCTGCAGGATGATAACTACTATACGGACTATGACCATCTAAGCTATGAGGGCGCTATATTATTCACAGACATTCTAGGCTATGTTTTGTTCGCTGAAATTGAGGATAGACAGCTGCCTTCAGATATGTTTTATTCAAGTTATGCAGAAAAAATGAAATGTATAGATCAAAGAATCTTCGGACTGGACATCCAACAGGATATTACACAGGCAGAAAAAGTATATATGCTATATTCTATTGATAATCTATCCGAAACTGATGTTGAGTTCCGAGTTACCAAAACACGTACAGGCGAAACACAGCCAACGATCGTGCAAGATTGGAGTACGCAAAATCGCATAATTTTCCCCCAAACAGAGACAGGCGTCTTCGTTGTCGAAGCTCGTCCTGTCGGACATAAATTAAAAACCAACCAAGTAGAAACCCCCTACTAATATCGAGGTATTAAAATGTTATTTAATTCGACCGATTTTCTTCTGTTCTTTCCAATTGTAACACTGATTTACTACATCATTCCACACAGGCTACGCTACTTGTGGCTTTTGGGATGTAGTTATTATTTCTATATGTGCTGGAATCCCAAATATATTGTTCTTCTTCTCTTTTCAACAATAGTGACCTACCTCAGTGGTCTTTTCATGGAAATATGCAGACGTTCTAATCTCAGCGTTGCGTACAAAACCATTGCAAAAAAAGCCTGCGTCGCTGGCAGTTTGCTCCTAAACCTGGCACTACTGGGCCTTTTTAAATATTTTAATTTATTTGGATCCATTTTCAGTCACTTTTTAGGAGTTTTGCATATCGATTTTACTGTTCCAACATTCGATCTGCTTTTGCCTGTAGGAATTTCATTCTATACTTTCCAGGCGCTTAGTTATACAATGGATGTTTATCGCAATGAAATTTATGCAGAAAAGAATTTTTTTAAATACGCTTTATTTGTATCCTTTTTCCCTCAATTAGTTGCCGGTCCGATAGAGCGATCAAGAAATCTGCTTGTTCAAATAAGCGAAAATCATAAATTGAACTATGAAAATTTCCGAGACGGAATCTTTTTAATCTTTTGGGGATATTTCCTTAAATTGGTACTGGCAGACCGCATCGCTATAGTTGTGGACACTGTTTATGAAAATCCAGCAATGTATAGTGGTTTTTATATTATCGTCGCTACTATTCTATTTGCATTTCAAATACTTTGTGATTTCAATGGTTACACCACGATAGCTCGTGGTGCCGCACAAATTATAGGTTTTCGCTTAATGGAAAATTTTGATGCCCCATATTATGCGTGCAGTGTCGCTGAATTTTGGAGGCGCTGGCACATATCTTTAACCAGCTGGTTTAAAGACTATTTATACATCCCACTGGGCGGCAACAGAAAGGGGAAGTTTCGTAAATATTTAAATATTATGATTGTTTTCACGACAAGCGGATTATGGCATGGCGCTTCTTTTGCTTTCATTCTTTGGGGTGGATTAAATGGATTCTATCAAATAATTGGTGAAATTCTAAAGCCTGTCAGAAATTACCTGGTTAATAAGTACCATATTTACTGCGAAGCATTCAGCCATTATATTCTAAAGGTTCTTTTCACCTTTGTTCTGGTTGATTTTGCCTGGCTTTTCTTCCGTGCAGGAACAATCGAAAAATCAAAAGAACTATTTAAATATATCTTCCGATTCAATCCGGAAATTTTAATTGACGGTTCATTATATACGCTTGGTCTCCAAGAATATGAATTTTATTTTCTATTCCTTTCTTTGATCATTCTTGGAATTGCGGATTACTTTAAATATAGAAAAATCAATATATTGGAAAAATTGGGTCAGCAAGGGATATGGTTCAGGTCAGTAGCATTTGTACTGCTTTTCTGGTCTGTGATTTTGTTTGGTGTTTTTGGCCCTGATTATGAAGCGAGCCAATTTATTTACTTTCAGTTCTAACGCGCAGTTACCACATTTCAAACCTCTTTAAAAGTTATGATTCAATACATCTTCATATGATCAAGCCCACACAAGTGTTTATAAAACACACTCACCATTAAATGGTCAAAAATCATATGAACATCTTCTGTCACCTGCATACTATTCACAGGCACATGAAGAGACACATCCGCTTCTTCCATCAACTTACCACCCTTGATTCCGGTAAGCCCTATCACTTTATTTCCCTGCTCTTTAGCATATTCTACTGCATTTAGTATATTACGGGAATTTCCGCTGCCAGATAAAGCAATAACCAAATCTCCCTCGCGAATCCTCCCCTGAAGTTGATAACGAAATACTTCCTCAAATCCCATATCATTTGCTATCGCCATCAAAGTTGCCATATCGCTATTCAGGCACACAAACTCAAACTTTGTTTCCAACGCCTCCGACAATCCTTTATTAAAATCATTCTGGTAATGTGACGCCGTAGCAGAACTTCCACCATTACCAAAAATATATACTTTCTTTCGGTTTCTATAAGTCTCCTCGATCAACTGCATTGCCTCATTCAAAGCATTTACATTCAGGTTACTCAAAACTTCTCTCTCCAGCTCAATGTACTCTATGATATCTTTTCTGTAATCCATCTATGCTCTCCATTCCTCCGAAATATTTTGCTGTTTACCATTATTATTTAAAATACATTCTACCGCCTCCAACAGGTCGCAACATGTTAAATCAATCTGTGCCTGATATTTCCTGTCTTTGCCGGCATCACCGGTCAATACAAGCGCCGTATGCGTTCCTGCATTATTACCGGTCAGCATGTCTCTTGTCGTATCACCGATCATCCAGGATTCTGCCAAATTAATATGATATTGCTCAACAAATCCCATTAATAACCCCGTCTTCGGCTTTCTGCATTCACAGTCAAATTTATACTCTGGCCGTTCTCCTGGGAATCCACTATTGGGATGATGCGGGCAAAATGCAATATCATCAAGAAAAGCTCCTTCTTCTCCCAGCAACGTCGTGAGTTTGCGATGAATATTACGTACTTCTTCCATAGTGCACATGCCTTTAGCTACAACCGGCTGATTTGTCACTAAAATGGCCAGATACCCCGATTGATTAATCTGCTTAATCGCTTTGGCAGCGCAATGCTCCAACATCAATTTATCCTCTGTGTCCACCAACCCATTCTTGACATTCACGGTACCGTCCCTGTCAAGAAAAATACACTTCTGCTCTCTCTGCAGATTTCTGGAGGCCGTATAACCGGAACGAACTTCTTCTTCCACTGTCAAAAGCCGTTCCACCGTTCCTGCATCTTTAATATATTCCGGAGATCTGTAACCGTAAATTGCCTCTCCGTCTTCTATCATCTTTCGGAAAATTTGCTTCTCTAAATCAACTTTCTCCGATTTGATAACTCTCTCACATACCTGGCCATTTATCACATAAAGTCCGGCATTAACAAGATTATCATACCAATAATCTCGTACATTATGCTTAGAGTCAATTCCTGTGATGCGCCCCAACTCATCTTGCAAAATCAAATCAGAATCAAAAGGATGCGTATTAGGATGTACAAACAGCGTGCACAAACTACGCTTCTCACAATGATATCTTAACATCCTGCTCACATCGATATCCCAAAACACATCACCATAAACCATGAGGAAATCTTCATTCCCTATCATATCCTTTAAATAAAAAAATGCGCCGGCAGTGCCAAGAGGTTCTCTCTCCTCCACATAGGAAACGGAGACATTCCACGCTGTCCCCTCTCCAAAATATTCTCTGATACAATTACCGAGATGCCCGATAATCAAGATAATTTCTGTAATTCCGTTTTCTTTGCACTTCTCTATCTGCCACTCCAAAAGTGGTTTCCCAAGGATAGGGATCATCGGTTTGGGAATCTCGTCTTTAGTGATATCCCGTAATCTTGTTCCTTTTCCTCCCGCCTGAATTACAGCCTTCATTATACTACCCCATACCTCTCTTCTACAGTTTACGCCCTAATACATGCCTAACCGTCCTTCGTACTGCATCATCAGATTCAAACGCTGCAGTCCACCCCGCACAATGCACCTTATCAAGACAATACGTGAATCTGGGCACATCTCCTTTCCATCCTCCGGTGCCTCCGGTAAAATGATAAGTAACTTGGTCCAGTTTCATTTCCTCACAAATAATGTCCGCAATGCGCTTCACACTCGTTGCCGTATCGACGCCTATATTATACAATGTAACCGGATTTTCTGCATCCTCTTTTTTATTCATAAAAAACAGAATGGCTTCTACCAGATCTGCAACGTAGATATATGGCTTCGTCTGGTTACCATCTCCCAAAATCTCCAGATTTTCAGAATCACGCTGTAATTTCTTAATAAAATCAAAGATAACTCCATGTGTCAGATGAGGCCCAATAACATTCGGGAAACGAAACACCAGCGCTTTAAAGTCATTCATATAACTGAATGCACTAATCAATGCCTCACTTCCTAATTTTGCTGCACCATAGTAAGAAATCGGTTCAAGGTTCGGCGTATTCTCATCAAGCATGACCCCCGACTTATCCCCATAAACTGCTGACGTAGAAGCGAAAAAAATTCTTTGCACACCATATTCTCTCATACAAGAAAGTAGATGGAATGTTGTTGAGTATGTATTTCTATACTCCACATCAGGATTCTTTGCACTCGCTTGAATATCCGAATTCGCTGCCAGATGAAAGACATACTCTGGCTGCTCCTTCTCAAAAACTTTAGACAGGAATGCTCTATCGCAAATGTCTCCTTCATACAGTGTAAAAGAAGGGTTCTGCATTACCAAATTCAAATTATTCGTATTGCCCAAAGACATATTATCAATACAAACAACCTGATATCCCTTCTTCAAAAACGCTTCTGTTAAATTACTACCTATAAATCCTGCCCCACCAGCTACTAATACTTTCTGCATATCCACCCTCTCCTTACCAATATCTGTTGCCAATATATACAACTGAAGTTCCATCATATTCAAAACGAAAATCAAAACGTTTAAGTCCCAGCGCCACTTCCAATGCTGGTTGTCTCTCTTTTTCGCAATAAAACAGCAAAAATCCACCACCACCTGCACCCAAGAGCTTTCCACCCGTCGCACCGTTTTGCATTGCCCGCTCGTACATTCCATCAATTATCTGTCCGCTGATTCCACTGGCAAGCTGACGCTTCAGATACCATCCCTCATTCAGGATACGCCCAAATTCGGACGTATCATTCTTCTCCAACGAGGTTTTCATCTCATGGGCCAAATTACACATTTGAATCAGATTATCAATTTTATCTTCCTGCGTAATACTCTTCTTCTGCTCCGCAAGAATCTTGTTGGCATCATGTGTCATTCCCGTATAAAACATCACCAGATTGTCTTCCAACACATGATAAGTATCCCTGCTCATAATAATCGGTTCTACTGTTACCATATCGTTCCTATGAAACGTAATCAAATTCAGTCCACCGCAGGCGGCCGCATATTGATCTTGTTTACCAATCGGTGCCCCCAACTTCTCAATCTCGACCTTGCACGCCTCTTCTGCCAGCTTTTCCTGTGACACATATTTCCCTTTATAACAGTTCAAAGTGTGAAGCAGCCCTACAGTAAAAGAGCTGGACGAACCAAGCCCTGTTCCACTCGGCACATCAGCTGTAGAAACTATCTCCACTCCACTTATTTCCATATCTGTCAAAACCTGCTTCATTATGCGATGCTTAATCTGGCTGACATCATCTACAATTTCATTCTGTGAGTATTTGAGCGCCGTCTGTTTTTCATTAAAATATGGATGAATTGAGATATACATATATTTATTGATTGATGTGCTCAGCACACATCCACCATATTTTCTATAAAAGTCAGCCATGTCACTTCCGCCGCCACAGAAACTGACGCGGAACGGAGTTTTTGTTATAATCATATTCTGCTTTTTCCTTTTTTCTATTCTTACGATAATTCTATTTCAAGACTTATAATACTTCCTGCTACAAAAACTCTATTCCACCCATTCTATTTGTACCGTTTCTTTACCAAAATATTTTGCTGCCCCAACATTAATCCAATAATCAGGATCATCTGATAAATCCGGGTTCTTCAACTCCTGCGGAGAAGGAATCAACTGCGAGTGCACGGTTACACACACCTCATCTGCTTCTTCAAACTGTTTTAAAATGTTTTCCCACATATCACGAAATCTTGTAAAATATCCTTGTTTATCGTCTGCTACACACATTAAAACCGGTCTTTCAATTTTTTCTACCGGCATTATGATATTGAATAAAAAAAAGGCCATAATCATAAACAAAACAGAAACCCTAAAATAAATACGCTTTTTAGATGTATCACACTCCGTTGCCTGCCATGCCCATCCTCCCAGCATAAACGCGCATAACATAACTCCAATTATCAGAAAAACGTCTACAATAAAATAACCTCTGGGTTCCATAAGTTCACTTGAATATCCCAGCGCAACTGGATAGCAGCACACCCACATACATAAAAAGAATCCCATTCCACACGAGGCAATCATCCAAACTCTAATCCGCACTTGCTGGCTATTATTGTGCCATACTAAAAAGCCAATTAATAACATTGCCAGTAACAAATAAGGCAAATCTGTCTTATTCCATAATCGTACGAATTCCCCCAGAACATTAAACAGAGCATACTCAAATGCCCTAAAAACCGGTAACCCCGCCTCATTAATCGCCCCTTGCCTTGTAAAATTACCTGGTGCCAAACAATTTATCAACGAACCAATTAGAACAGTCGCAAATACAACTGAAACCTTTTTTCGTCGCGGATGTTTTATCATAAATCCCCATACACAGATTAAAAGATATATAAAACAGACAATCGCCGAACATTGCAATACTCCCCCGCACGCCAGGAAACCAAACACCACCGCACTGATAAAATTTCTTTGCTCTGCATCTACGAATACGTATTTGATAAAATACCGTATTCCTGACAAAGTGAAAATGAGAGGAATTGTATAGACACAGATTCCATTATACCAAAAAAAAACTTCCATCGTAATACGTGCATTGGAAATTAGCCATGTAAGAAGCGCACAGACAAAAAATATTACTGCTCTTTTTTCACATCTAAGCAAATATTTCATAATACAATGAATCAGCATCCAGAGATTTGCATAAAAAAGAAAAATACTGATTGCGCAAAATATTCTTATACCATAAACACCGAAACGTACATAAGGAGCCATAAAATAAAGCAAAAAATTAGATACAAAAGTTCCCTGCCAAGTAAGATATATTCTGTGCATCCATTTTAGACTTAAATACAGATAACCTTCACCAAGCAGACGGCTGTTTCTTATATCTGCAGATATTGTAAAATCATCTGCCGCCGGCATCACATAAGATGCTGTGTGTAAATAAACATATAGGCAATACCCAATAATGATAATTGACACAACGCATAAACTCGCTGAAATCAGTATACCTTTCTGCAACTTCACTCTTTTCACTGTGATATCTCCCATTGATTCAGACATGCAATGACTTTCTCTATCTCTTCTTCTGTCATTCCATTATATAATGGGATTGACAGCACTTCATCTGCATACATCTCTGTAGTTGGGTAGGAACCTTTATGATACCCAAGATATGCATATGCTTCCGAAAGATGCGGCGGAATAGGATAATGCACAATTGCACCAATTCCGTTTCTATCCAGATATTTAATTAACTCTCCTCTCTTTTTGCTTCTGATCACAAATTGATGCCAGACAGTCGTACTGTTCTCTCTCACCTTCGGCAATTTCAAGTGAGTATTATGAATCCTTTCTAAATATCTTTCACATATAGATGCCCTTTCATCCTGAAGTTCCTTTAAATGTCTAAGCCTCACCTGCAGTAATCCTGCCTGTATCTCATCCAACCTCGAATTGGCACCTACAACTTTATTATAGTATCTCTTTTCACTGCCGTAGTTCCGAATGATTCTTACATCTTCTGCAATTTTTGAATCATTCGTCACGATTGCCCCTGCATCTCCAAAAGCGCCCAAATTTTTTGACGGATAAAAAGAAAAACACCCTATATCGCCAAACGTTCCCGTCATTTGTCCCTCTACACATGCGCCATGTGACTGTGCACAGTCTTCAACCAACCGTAAATCATACTTTTCTGCAAGTTTTATTATCGGTTTCATATTTGATGCCTGCCCATACAAATGAACTACAAGTATCGCTTTTGTCCTTGAAGTAATTTTCTCTTCAATCTTGTCTGCGTCTATATTATAATATATATCTGGTTCCACAAATACAGGCAACGCTCCATTAATCGTAATGCCCATTACACTGGCAATATATGTATTAGCCTGTACAATCACCTCATCTCCTGCTCCAATTCCAAGCACGCGAAAAGCAATCCATAACGCATCCAATCCACTGGCAACTCCCACACAGTAGCGACTGTTTGTATATGCAGCAAATTCCTCTTCAAACTGTCGCAACTCCTTACCAAGGATATACCAACCGGAGCGCAAAACTTCTAATGCCTTCCGCTCATATTCTTCCTGAAACTGATAGAACCCTCTATCCATCCGGTTTGGCATAATATACTCTACCATTATAATCCTCCTTATACATGATGCTTCCTCTGATACTCTTCCCTGAGCATACTATACCACTTTAGTGTCTTATACTCTCCTCTTAAAAATAGGTGTTTTCTAAATGCTCCCTCATAAACAAATCCTATTCTCTCATACAAACGAATCGCCCTATCATTATCAGATAGCACATTTAAGTAAACCCGTTCTAGTCCATACACCTCAAAAGCTAATTTCAAAACTCTACTTGTTGCTTCTGTGGCGATCCCCTGCCCTTGAACGCTTCTTCTCAAACTAATAGCATATTCCGCTTTCTTATCTGTCAAATTAATATTTTTTAAACTAATAGTTCCAAGATACTCGTCACTTTTATCGACAATTGCATAGTGTATATCTCTTCCATTGATTAATTGAATATCTGACTGTTTTATAAAATCTATGACAGAATCCATATCTTTTTCGACGCCTTTAAACCGAAATCCCTTTTGCACTTCCGGATCATGCATCCATTCAAGCATTCCTTCTGCATCTTTTTCCTTTAACTCTCGCAGTCTCATTTTTCCCATCCTACTCCATGCCATGTTCATCTTCAATAATATAGGGCGGTCTTTTTCTCGAAGCATCAAAGGCTCTCCATAAATATCCCCCGAGAATCCCTAATGTTAGCATAACAATGCCAAAACTGAGTAAATTGAATATAAATAATGTTGTCCAACCACTGACTTCAATCCTTCCCATCAGCTTAAAAATAAGCACCAGCACCGCCCACAAAACTGCTCCTATGCAAGACACCGAACCAATGAAAGAAATCACAGTAATAGGTAACGCCGAAAAGCTAAATAAAGTATCTGTCACGAGCCTGATCTTCTTCTTCAACGTCCATTTGCTCTTACCAATCTCCCTATGCAACCGTGTATAATATATTTTATCGGTCTTAAATCCGCTCCATAAGATTTGCCCCGTCAACGCGCTGTTCTTCTCATCAAACTGCATTAGAACATTGATTACTTTTCTATCCAACAAGTAAACATCAAATCCGCCTTTCGGCATACCTGGCAACGCAACTTTTCTCACTATCCAGTAATATAGATTCGCAAAAAGCGTCTGTCCTTTCCCCTCCTGTCGATCTTTTCTCACTGCCAGAACAACATTATTACCCTGTATCCAACTATTAACCATCTCTAAAATCATCTCTGTCGGTTCCTGCAAGTCGGCAGCCTTCACTACCGCACAATCGCCAGAACATTTCGAAAGTCCACAAAGAATTGCGGCATGAGATCCAAAATTTCTTGACAGACTGTATACCTTCATCTTAGAATCTTTTAGAGCAAGTTCCTTCATTACGGTATAACTCTCATCCTTGGATCCGTCATTTACCATGACAATCTCCCACTCGTATTCCGTATGGCTGAACAACTTCTGTGAAATATCGTTATACAAAGGTATCAAATTATCCTGATTATAATATACTGGAATTACTATTGATATTTTCATCTATCTTTCCCCTTTGTTTACAATCCTGAGATATTCATCATACTTCCTTATATATTCACTTGCATCATAATGTTCACTGGCGAGACAAAGCAAAACCGAATCTCTACTAAAATCATACATCTCCTTCCACACCATACTGGGCAAATATATTCCTGTGTGCGGCCTGTTTAGCAAAAACACTGCTTCGTCATCTCTTCCGTCACAAACTTTTACTTTACACTGTCCTGCCACATTAATCAAAACAAATTGCGTTGTGCGATTCGCATGCTGTCCTCTAACTACTGTTTCGTCGGAGCCATATATATAAAAAATTCTTTTGATATCAAACGGAATATCCTGCTGTCCTTCTACTACTACCAAATGTCCTCTCTCATCACCATTCTGTGAAAACTCCAGCAAATGCGGACTTAAATATTTCATATGATTTATCCCTCCTCTGTATTATCAAGTTAAAGTCATTCAATTACTACCCTATTCAAAAAAAATGGGATATCCAGTCCATAAATTGGCAAGCATACTTGTCCATGTCACTAGACAGCAAACATATAATCCAACGTAGCAAACGGATATTTTGACTTTGTTCTTTATAAATATATGACCCATTTTTATCCAATCACAATTGTAACACAAAGTGCCTATAATGTAGAGATACAGCGCCGCAAAAAAACGACTCTCAATTGCGCCAGGCGTAATACATATTACAGGAATGATAGCTGGCATAAAACTCCATATTGTTCTCCCATCCTTAATACAGTTCAGAAGAAATGCCAGAATAATACAAAAAACGCATGAAAAGCTAATAATAGAAACTAAAACCTTACTTGCATCCAGTTTCTCTATATAGACTTCCGGCCCGTACAATAATATGCTGTTTATAAAATGTCTCCCATAAATGCTCAACATTTCAAATGGATATTTTAAACAGATTCTTACATATTGTCCTAGCGATATCGCATCTGTGATGCCCTCTCTATGCAAAACCTGCTCTCCGACCCTATCTATAAAATACATCGGTGGACTTGTCAGTGCTTCGGCCCCCACATAAGTTGCATAGGATTGATACTTAATTCCCCAAAATAATTGCCGCATCATAAGTCCGTCTGTTATAACTTTTATAGAAAGTTTTCCATGCTCATTATAGTTCATACATATCTGTGGAATAGCCGCCCCTATAAAACCCACCACCCCACCAACTATAATCACTGTTGTACTAATTAATTTTATTCTATTTCTATAAAGTTTATATAATAAATATCCTATCAAATATATAGCTGCGAACATATAGATTGTTCTCACATTATATGCACTATATACTAAGATTCCAAATAGAATGCCTCTTGAAAATCTCTTTATAACCAATGCATCCTCTACTATACAATTTATTTCATATACAGCTAAAAGACATAGGAAAACTGCAGGCAGATCTGATAATGGATATATCTCCAGCCCCACAAAAAGAATCGTAAAAATAATATAATGAATAACCGCTCTATAATCTAATTTACCATTGATAGAATACGACCTTTTGCCCCCCCCCACACATAATAAACCGGGAACAATAACTGCAAACATACTGCCTGTTACCACCGCATTCACCACCCGCCATCCAATTTTTCCTATATAATGGTTACAGATACCAAGAAAAACAGGAAAAACATATCCCCTAAATCCCCCTGTATTCAATAAAGTAAATACGCCGTCTTCCCAAAACGACTCCCCCAACATCCAATAACCCGCCGCATCACCAGTTAATTCATCTGCCGCAAGTAAATTCTGTATCAAAAAACATAGGAACGCACAAATTATCCATGTTAATAGTCTGATCCTCAATTCCTTTACCTTAACAAACATTTTTACTCCTTTTTATTTATGGCTGAAATAGTCCGAAATCTTTTCAAAAATATTATAATTCACCTTAGCTTCCATACATGAACATTTCCATACTCAGCCATTTTTTCTTTCGCTTTTTCCCTGCATAATAAATCAATTTCTTCATCAGAGTTTGTCAAAATATACTTTGGCAATAATTCTTCAAACTCAGATATAAGTTTATCTTTAAAATATAACTCTATCCCAATTCCATCCGGTAGTGCATACAAGTATGTAAAATCAACGATTGATTCGTCAGCATATAACCAAATAATAGTATTATCCCACGGATCATTACTTTCATAGTCAATTAGATTACCTCCTTCCTCCAATTCATTCCTGCCCTTATGCAATGCTAATTCCTTTTCTTCAGAAAAAACCGGTATCTGATATGTATATATCTCCGTTGCTCTTATAAATAAAAGCCATAAAAATACACCCAGAAAGATCAAATATCTCTTATACGATATTTCTAACAAAGAAAAGAGAAAAATAAATGCAAAAATAAAACCAGTTATATGTCTACTTCCAACAGGTATGGAATAGAAATAGATAATCGCAAGCAACATTATACAAAAATAAAACAAACTATACCTCACAGCATATTTTTCTGCTTTATTTCCATCCAAGCATCTATTTTGTGTTATCACAAAATAAATTATTGCCATTGCGTATAATACATATATACTTCCAGAAGAATCTCCCTTAACTATGCCAAGACATATTTGACTTAGAATTTCTCGCATTCCTGAAACAAAAATATAAAATATATTATAAATACCCTCTATTGGATTGTCAAGCAACAGCTTCAACCAGTCATATTTAATAATATCCGTATAATACGCTGCACATAGATAACGACTAATTCCAAAAAACAGTCCAACACAGACAAACGTCCAAACAATCTCTAAAACAATGATTCTTTTCTTCTTCGTCCTAAAGTACCAATGAACTCCCGGAATAATTGACAGTAACAACCAATATGGTCGCATAAGCGTCAATATTAAAGTCAAAATATTCAAAATAATCTCATAACTTGTGCTATAAACTCCTTCTTTCTGCCGAAACATCTTAACGGAAAAGCCAATATAGACAATTATCAGAGCATATATCGCTATTTCTGGCATAACAGAAAACATATACCTGGTAAAAATCGTTCCCGAACAATACAATAAGCCAATAGAAAACATTTGTTTTTTGGTCGGTTCTGCTAAAAATGCAAAAACAGCCATTGCAATTGTCATTACAATGATATTACAATACACTGGCGCTAACATAGACCATCCACATACTTTGGCATATATAATATAAAATACAAATAGCATCGGACTCCAGGAACCAAATCGTCCTATATACGCAAAGCTGCCATTATATCCAAAGTAACCCAATGGTTGATTATATTGGTTAATCGCCCCTATCATTTTGTAATAAAATACTTCGTCGTTCCACTGTGAATTGGCTATATAGATGTCAGTAATCCAAATCCCATCTTTCAGGCATACAAGAACACAGGCCACAAATGGAATAATCGCAAAAAGCATTATAGAAATGGCCCTATCGATATTCTTATCTTTCAGTAACGTATTTATCCTCTTCATAATTTGTCAGCAACGGCCCCTTTTCCATCAGTAATCTTATTCCAAGTATCATATCCAGAATGCATCTGTTGTATAGATCAGCCAGAGATAACGGATACCGGTAATAATTTGATAACCAAATATTCCATATGCAGCATAATTAACAAAGCGTCTCTTTCTCCTACAATCATTATGCCATTCAATCTCAGACAATGAAATTAATGTCGCAAACTGAACCGCCAAATCATATCCCCAGGAAAAATCTCCTGCTATTCCTGTTGTCAGAAAAAACATTTGAAACCATCCAATCGCTAAGGCAATTATAGAAATTGCATAAAAACTATCCTTCCTCATGAAATAAATACGAAACAACAAAATTACAACCGGAAATGTCACAATCGAAGCCCCTAACACCGCATGCAATAGTTCCTGCCATGTACAGAATTCAGTCTGTTCCCAAAAAAAGCCAAACTTAATGCGCATATTAACTGCCTCGGTATGCGCAGACATCCAGCCTTGTTGAAGAATCAACAAAATCAACGATGGCAGTACAGCTATAAACGCTTCAACTGCAAATTTCCATCGCCTGTTCCAAATCACATAATATAGTGTATATATTCCCATAGACGGAAGAAATACAATTGCATAACTTGGCTTAGCACTCACACTGAACAGTGTCGTGATACTAAATAAAACCGCATATTTATATCTGTTTCCAAGCTCATATGTTTTTACATACTGATTAAAAAAAATAAAACTGGCTATCGCAAAAGGTCTCACAAATATAATTGTAGGATTGTGAAAGGGATTCGCTGCACACTGAAGCTGATAGTATCGCCAATCATTCAGGGGACATCTTGCCGTCTCAAACAAAACACTGCCTATAGCAAGTAAATCCGCCAGATACCTGTTACATACTGCCCCCTCCCACATAATCATCAACGCCAGTTGCCTGTAAAGCAACACTGCGATTATAATAGACCCTGTTAATACAAACGCCGCCGCAGTTTCATAATCTACACATAATACAAAACGAACTATTTTCTGGGAAAAATGGTAAGCTGGATATGCATATGCATGTTTTGGGAAAAACGGATTATCATCATCTACATTATCTTCAAAAAGGGCCTCTGCAACCAAGGTATGTTTCTGTATATCTCCAGTACTACGTGATTCAGAATAAGTCGAATATCGTGCATAAAAAATACTAAAAACACACGTTATCCCTATCAAAAAAGCAAAAAAATACTTATTCTTATATTCCTTATTCTTTATGCAACCTTCCCTTAACCCTAATCGTTTTAATTCATTTCCACAATCCATCAATCTTCTCCCTCTTTTGAAACAATAGTCCTATTTTTGCATTTATGATAAAATGCAAACTACAAAGGCCACAAAGAAAAACACATTCGAACAGGTATACATCACCATGCTCATCCTATAGGAGATCTGAAAAGATATCTCTTTATCCCATCTCTTCCAGTTTATAAGCAACAAAATTATAGCTCCTGCAAATACCATTGTCCTGGCAATAAATAATACAGTATAATATTGACTGCCCAAAATGTCGACCATCATTTCTGATACTGCACGCATTCGGATTTCCCCCAAGCAAGTCTTAATTTCCGGAAATATGAATTGTGAATTCCAGTTCTGTGTCAAATTCCAGTTTTGTGTCATAAAGGGATCTGGACTCAAACTATATCCCAGAGAAACGAAGGCCCTCCCATAATTCACTACAGTCATAAGAAAAAGATTAATATTTAGTCTATCTTCATAAAGTACAATCAATACAGCCCAGAATGGAGTATAAATCCCAAAACGATAAAATACATTCAAGGGAGACATGAAGCAGATAATAAAGAAACTCACAGCCAGCATATAAATAATTGATACATTTTGATTTTGTCCTTCTTCATGAATAATATAACACAGAAAAAATACTAAAATTATTGCAACACCTACCGCCGAAACCGTTCCCAAAGCTGTGCCAATCCGATCCCCGTCCATCATACTTTCAAAAATAGATGTCGAATTAATACCTTTAGATTCCTGATAAATCTCGTCACTATGGTATACAAATTCAAAAAATAACGATGGAATAAGAACCATCCCTGTTCCACCCAGTATCTTGAGTATATTTTTCTCATAAATCAGATAGACAGTAAGAAACGGAATCAGCATAATCGGGCAAACAGTAATCGACATACAAGAAAACAGCAACCACATTCGTTTTCTGCCTGCCAATAGAAAATAGACTGCTGCCAAAATGAAAAACAAATAGACTACCTCATCCTGACCTGCATATGCAGTGCTGTTAACAATCTCATATCCTCCCACAGAAAGAATAGCCGCCAGACAAGCCTGCTCATCACTCTTTCGAAAGACCACCTTAGCAATTCTATATACATAAAAAGCAATCCCAATCACACACACTAGCAATAATAACTTGGAATAAAAAATGCAAGCTACAGAATCCACTCTCACATTTTGCGATATAGGATGCGTCAACCATAAAGGGAAATTCCACAAAATCCATGGGAAAACCGTAAGATAGCTGCCACAAAACAAACCATGTGGAGCTTGCCGTAAATTCTCATGTGAATAACTATAATAGTCCCCCAATCTTCCCTGGAATAACAAGTCCCAGAAATTTACAGACCAAACTGTATAAGAAACTGTGTCTTCATACCGGAACAAAACCGAAATAACCAAATACAGTATAATTAGTACAACCATACTGATTTTTAAATATGGCTGCAATTTTTCTGTCTTTCGTTTTAATACCTTTAACCTCATATTTTTCGTTTCTACTCCTACTCTCCTTATATTCGCATACCAATATACCATATCAGGCTTAACATATTCAATACCTCATCTTGCAAAGTTTCCATCAGAACAAAAATTGTAACTTTTTTATAACTGCACTATATCATTTAATTTTTCCAGCAAACAGATTTCTAATCTTGCAACCAATATATTTTCTTATCAATTCTACAACCGCACAACCTGCATAAATTCCAATCGAAACCCCAATCATTGTCATAACATATGCCATTATATTAAATTGACCAATATTCACTAAATGATCCATTATAATATATTCTCTGAAAAACTGGTTATCATGAATCAAATACACTCCGAAAGATGCCGCGCCTAATTCCGTTATCCATTGACTTGACTTCTTTCTATCTGAGAGTTTCATCTTTCCGAACAAAATCACCATCGCGCATGCCTCTAATACGATAAACGGTGATGTATAGCTATTAAAGGCATGCATAATCCCGCTATCGACTCCCATTGTTTCCCCCAATTTATCTAACATATAGCGCAATAACACTTGTACCACTATCAGCCCTGCTATGCAAATCGATAGCCAGAATTTCCGGCACCTAGCAAGCGTTGAATCCATCATTTCACTCTCCTTCCTAAGCCAAGCACCGAACAAATACAATATAATCAGCCAAAATACACTGAATCCACCATCCAATCCAAACCAATCTGTCTGAAAAATCCACGGAATAGCTGAAAAAAACAAGAAAAGCATCGCAATAAGCCCCCGCATAATGACAATATCCATATTGGAAATCATCTGATTCAGATATGGTATCAAAAACAGTACCGGTATGTAGAAAGTAAAATACCAGTACTGCATAGACATCGCCGGCAATGCTGCCTCCAGCATCTGTCGTTTGCTAATTTCTGCCGGATACATTGCTTTGAAAACCAACATAAAGAGTATAGAATAAAAAAACACATGCAGCCACAATTTCAAAAATCTGCGGATACTGCTCTTATGATCTGTCCTGCCTCCTCCAACAAAACCGCTGATCATGGCATAGACATTCACAGAACAAGCGACAAAGAAAGCAATCGCCTGCGAGAGAAAATATTTGAAAGAAAAAACATCTATCAATTCAGATGCCTTCCCATAACCATTCATATGTATCACGATAATCATACACATGGACACTATTCTCAATAAATCTATTCCTGTATTTCTCTTGATGTCCGTCATATTCCTTCCCTCTACCGCTATTAGATTTCCATTTATTATACTACAGAAATCACAGTAAATTCAAGTACGCCAAATCGCCATCAAGGTAAGACTTTGCATCCCCAGTGTATATCTAAAATATATCTGGTATGATGGGTGGATACTTCTTCATGGATAAATATGTCTTAAGCTTTCGTTATATTCTGATATGTCCCTTTTCTTCCTGCTTAATCCAAAGCAAACTCAGTATCCATCTGGTTTCCAGTAATCCGCAGTCCTATCTTCACATAAGAATATATCTAAACATCATAACATTCCTCATTCACAGATATTAATAACAATAAAGAACCAATTCCTCATACCCTTTTGAGTGAAGTCTCATTTTAAATTTATATTCACAATTCAGTTCTTTCACCAGCAAAGGTATTTTATAGATATCCCACGGAAGATGATAAACACAAATTGCCATTTTGGGCTTTTGCTTTTTTATCAACTCTCTTGCGCCTTTCAGCGCCTGCATCTCCATACCTTCAATATCGGCCTTAATAAATGTCACCTTCTGTCCAGCTAAGTAATCATCAAGTTTTACTACATCAATTCCCCCGTCTCCTAATTCATCATAAACCACTCTGGTAGATGATCCCGTATAATCACTACTTAAATCAGCCTTACTACTACACTCCCCCACACCGGCTCTGACTATTTCAATCGCATCATCCGGCAGATTCCATTCAGCACATAACCTTTTTTTCCTGGCTTCAATTGCTCTGATATGCTTTTCATCAGGTTCAAAACATACATACTTTTCAAATGATTGTGAATGACGAATAAACTCATCCAAAGTATCTCCCACAAATGCACCAGCATCAACAAAATGCTCATGTACGAGCAAATCAAATTCTGGTATTGCAAAATACTGATTAGCCTCGCCATATCCGGTGGAATCAATATTATGATAATCCGTCATCTGTGCGTACATAGCCAAATTATATATTTCAACGCTTTTCTCATCTTCTAAAAAATTATCCCTCACATATATACACTCATCAAAATGTTTCCAAAGAGAATATTTACAAAACGGCATAAAAAGTAACGGTTTTACCCCCCCCCACTCAAAATTTTCGCGCATACGCTTTACGGATGAATTGGTCCCAATTATGTACTTCTCAGAACGTATTCTTTCATCCAACCTTGAAACCACTTCTATTCCATCCACAACTCTGCCTTGTTTTTCGGGCGTATCATCAACAATATATCTGACATTGAACCCATCCTCTGACAATTCTTCAAGCGCACCATGAATCATCAGACTATTTCCATAACACACGCAACTGGCCTTCGCATTCTCAATAAATTCTTTCATTTCGCATTCGAACTGCATGACCATGGTATGTATTTGTTCATTTGTAATTACCATTTCTTCCCCTCCAAAGATTCTTGCACAGCTTCCAATATCTCTACCTGACATTGAAATTTCCTTACATCATATCGTAGCACATAATAATATCCAATTTTTCTATATGATACTCCCTCATCAGTTTCTCTTGTATTTCCTTCCTAGACGTTCTTATCATAACAATCAAAGTATCTATCCTGTTTTCAGCAATCATATCCGGCGAGTATACCTTTCTTCCATTCCATCCTTCATTTTGTAAAAAGGGGGTCTCATCGATAATATCGTATTTGGCTTCTTTGAAGATATCGCCAACCGAATAAAACATTTTCCATATATTTCCACATCCAAAAATCCCAACTTTATGTTCCCGGAAAATCAGTTCCAGTTTTTTTCGAATTTTGTCATAATACACTGGGAATAAGTTCAAATATTCAAGTGTACCACATATAGGGCAATGCTCTGTGTACATTCTTAATATATGAGAAGTATCTTCTACGATAAATTCTATTTTTTCTCCACACCCTGGGCAAAACGCCTTGACGCCTATTCTACCTTCCCCAACTCCAAATAACTCCAAACCCTCCTGACGTTTCAATCTCATCTTCTGTATGACTGTCAGATCATTATTTATCATATTTCTATAATCTACGTCGGACAAACCAGAAACATTAACAAGCGGACATCCTTCTTCAATAAATTTTACGGTATCCTTAATACTCCCATTATTTACTGCATCTTCGTATAATTGTGACCCAGGATACAATTTAATCGGTGCCACCTCAATTAGTCCCATTGTATAATGATCCTCAATCCAGTTCAACGTTGTTTTCACAGTTTCTTTTGTCTCTGCCGGATCTCCGAAAATAAAATTTCCTTCAACAATAATTCCCGCCTGCTTTGTTATTTGTAAACATCTTTCAATCTCATCAATTGTAATATGTTTTCTCATGCTCATTAGCACGTTATTATCAGCACTTTCCAATCCATAAAAAATCACTTTACAGCCACTTTTATACATTCTTGACAATAACTCTAAATTAAGATTTTTTCCTATATGCATACTTATTCTATAAGAAAGATGATATGTCTCTATCCTGTCACAAAATTGATATAGCCGGTCCGAATTATCTGCAAACAATTCATCGTTGAAATTAAGCCGATTTACATGATATTTATTTACCAGTTCATCAATTTCTTTGAAAATATTGTCCAGCGAACGCTTTCTATATTTTTTACCGCCAGTCTTTGAACAGAATGTGCACGAATTGGGACAAGATCTGCTCGATACTATCGATGCAGTAATACTGTTATCTTCTTTTGCATACTTCCTGCAGGTTTCAACCAAACGGAATCCTTCCCAATCCGGAAACGGTATAGAGTCCAAATTTTCAATATCTGCTCTTTTATCTGTACAATAAAATGTACCATCTTTTCTTCGCACGATTAGCCCATCTATTTTCTTTATATCCTCTGCATCTGGATTTTCCATACTTTCCAACATACGAACCAATTCCAGAGAAGTAAGTTCTCCTTCGCCAATCATTCCGAAATCTGCCTCCGGTACCAGTTCCATTGCCTCATACGGGCTATTCGTTACGAGACTTCCTCCTATCCACACTTTTATTTGAGGCTTTATCTTTTTAACCGCTTCTGCAATCTCTTGAATTTTGCGGAGATTTACCACTAACTCTCCGGTTCCCACTATTCCTATAAAATATTTATTTATCTTTTCTTCTAATACTTCGTAAACATCTCTATCTTCTAAATTTAAATTTACTGTATAAACATTCACTCCATTTACCTTTAAATATGCAGAGACATATGCAATCCCGATCGGCGGTGTTGCCCACTCATCCCACAAATATCCTGTTTTTGGCATTACCAATAATACGTTCATCACTCTACCTCCCATAATGGTACTTTTAATAAATAACTATCGTTCTTACCAGCCTTTCATACAGATTAAACCCATCCCAAATCAAATCAAAATTCAGTGTCTTTCCAATCGGAACAATTCGGTCTATTCCTTTCACACACATTTTGATCAAGGGGTCAAACATTTCCTTCTTCCCTATATACCCTATTGTTTGGCAACGGCCATTATTGCAGAGAACAGACAGATCTGAGATATCCTTTGCCTTATACTCCGGAAAAAAACCTGCATTTTCAAAATAGACCGGAAGCTTCTCCGTTAATTGATCTATTTCAATGCAAGTCAATCTGTTATCTTTTTCCTTACTGAACTCACTTTCTTTCATTCTGATTTCCGTATCTGCTGCCAGTAAGTACTTTTTTGTAAGTTTGTTGACCCCTTGTATATCCTGAAAAACATACTCCTTTTCCACTATTTCCCACAATTTTGACCAAAACGCTTTCCTCGCTGCTTCTTTCCCAATGCTGTTTAACCACACAACCACTCTCGGACTGGTACAGGCATTCTGATCATTCAGATAAGTATCATTGTAAAATCCCCTCGCAAGTTCACTCTTTTCCCGTTCATTCATCATACCATAGGTATCCATATCAATAACTGCCAACGAAAATCTGTCTGAAAAAGTTACTTCCGTCGCTCTTGGAGGCAGTGGTGATTTCCTGATTTCCGCTATAGTGGCATCTCCACCCCAGATAATACGCACATCGCAAATCACGGAGAAGTAATCATTAATCTCCTGTTCATGTCCATATTTTACCAGACATATATACGAAGCCATATCCGGATACATGCGTAAAGCTTTATGAATCGCACTGATAATCATCGACACCTGCGGGAAATCCTCAGACGGAACACGAACAATATTGGCATTACCGCATAATAATCCCATAAATAGAGAATATGCAAAATTTACGGGTACATTTGACGGCGCCACATGAAAAACCACACCTCTTCCTAAACGCACGTTTCCATCTTTTATCTCAAACCGCTTTCTTAAATCCTCCGTAGAAGCCTTTCTAAGCCAAAACCCAAGTGTAATGATATCCGGATAATTCCTTCCGTCCGGCATACGCATCAGTTCTTTGGCTATGTCGTCACAAAACTCCTGTATTACCAGCGAAAACGGTTCTCTGCCATGAAGTTTTGGCATTGTTTCTACTATCTCTTTATTGCCTGCTAAATACTCCATTTACTTATCCCCATATCGAAAGTATCACTGCACCCTCTGATTTCAGCATTTTTCAAGCGCCCTTCTACTGCAAAATATTTTCCCATTCTTCCACAAGGGCAGTCATCCTCTCCTAAAATCTGTCCAACATCTTCTGTCAAAAGACAATGACCCGGATAAGATTCCGGAATAGACGACACCACTTCTATAATTCCTCTCTCCCCAATTTCACATATTGAAAAATCGCTTGCCTTTCTTACAATCACATCCGAAAAAACACTTGCATGCAGATATCCGTGCTCACATTCCATATAAATACATCCTGTCTGTTCAACCATTCCGTAATAATTGTGTATGTGACACAGTCCACATACGTCTGTTAATCTCCGCCGAAACTCTTCAGCACTTACGCTATCACTGACCAGCTTTTTCCATCCTCCACCATGAATAAGAATTCCGTTTGACAAATCAAATGTTACTCTTTGGCTCTTTAGAGAAACTATTTTTTTATAAAAATACTGCCATATCATATATGTGAACCCAAACAAAAAAATTTTTTGTCCCTGATACTTATTCAAAAATTCTTTTAATCCTTCAACATTTAATTCCATATTATCGTCAAAGGCATACATTTTCTCGGTGCTAAAAATAGAAAACCCTAAAATTCCCGCCCCTCTTGCTGAAAACATAGCTCTATTTTTTACAACAGAAGGACAATCCAGAATAATCATAGGCATACGGCTTGAACCCGTAAATTCGTTTACAATTTTTACCAATGCCTTTTGCTGATTGGAGGATGTGGTTCTATCCAAGTATATTTTAGACGGCGCCTGTCCTGTTGTCCCTGAAGACGTCATCATTTTCACGACTTTCTCTTGCGGAACGCTCTTTAATGATAACTCTTTGAACATTCGCACGGGAAGAAACGGAATCTCGGCATAACTTGTTACACTGTTGATGCTAAAACCAATACTCTCCAAAATTTTTCGGTATTCCGGACAGTTATTCTGATGAAACTGTGTAAGCCTCGTCAATCTCCTTGTCAATAATTCATTTTTTTGTTCTTTGTTTAACGAAAAAGGCGATATTTCCAAAAATTCGCCAAAGTTCATATTCCGCCTCCTTCCACACTATTCATAATATTTTGCCAACTCTTTATACAATATTTTACCCGAATCGTTCTTCGGAATGGCGTCTACCGTAACCATATGAAAGGCCCCGGAATTTAATCCTGTTTTCAGAGCGACAAAATGCTTTACTTTATCTGATAATTTTTCATCTGTTACGAATAAATACATATGATCGTCTATACCCGCACTCACAACCTCAATTTCATCAAATTCCGATTTAATGAGACGATCGATCTCATCAAGATTTACCCTGTTTCCATAGATTTTGAGAAATCTTTTTTTCCTTCCGACAATATAATAATAACCGTCTGTGTCAAACTGCGCCATATCGCCTGTTTCTAATACGCCGCCCCGTTCGTCACCCTTCTTTAGGTCGTCACCGCATTCGGCATAGCCTAATGTCACATTATCTCCTTCATAGATCAACTCGCCTGCCACATTCGGTTCATCAATTTCATTTCCCTTTTCGTCCGTCAAATGAAACTTGCCGCCCGGAATTGCAATTCCCATTGATCCACATTTTTCAATAGATTTATTAGCCGGTAGATATCCCATCCTTGCGGTTGCCTCGCATTGCCCATACATCACAATAAATCTTTTATTCATTTCGGCTGCATATTCAGCAAATTCCTGATGGAGTTTGGGAATCAGCTTACCGCCCGCCTGCGTCATATAACGAAGCGACGGCAGATTCATGTTGAAAAATTTCAACTTTTTCAGCATTTCATAAGTGTATGGTACACCTCCGAAAGAAGTCGCCGCTTCCTCCTGAAAGAATTTCCAAAACTCTTTTTGCATAAGTCCTTTATCGGTTAAGAGCAAAGTCGCACCGACCATTAAGTGACTGTTAATAATAGACAATCCGTATGTATAGTTCATCGGAAGTGTTGTTATAGGTTTTTCCGTTTCATCCAATTCCAGATATTGAACGATGGACTGCGCGTTACTCACAACATTCCTATAACTTTGCCGCACAAATTTAGGACTTCCTGTCGAGCCGGAAGTAGTAAGCAACAGACACAATTCATCATGCAATTCAAATTCCCCACCGAAACTCGTCTTTAACAGGGAGTAGCCATATTTCTCAAAGCAACATTCATTGCCATATTCACGAAGTATATCCAATTGCTCTGTCGGACTCCAGATAAAACCGGGCTTATATGTATTTACGAGATTATTCAGTAATCCCTGCTCAAGGTGCGCATTCAACAACACCGGAACCATTCCCTGCGAAAGAAGCGATGAATAGCCGCTCACCGAACCGATGCTGTTCGTGCACAGACAGAATATCAGGCTTCTTTTTTCAATTAACTGCTTCATACTCTGCGCCTGCATCGAGAGTTCTCCATAAGTGACTGCCACTCCATATTCATTTTTAAGAGCAATATTCTCACTAAATTTTTCAAAATCCCAAATCATCATGCTTTTCCATCTCAAAACTCAATACTATAGCCTCGGGAAAGAATCTCTTTGCCCTTTCCAAAGGAATTGAAATCAATGATATCGTCCGTATCCATCATAATATCAAATGCTTCCTCGATTGTTGCAACCAGTTCCATATGTCCCACCGAATCCCAATCAGGAATACCTTGATATTCAAGTTTTACCGCATCCTCCTCTGAAACTGAAAACATCTTAGTAAACACATTTAAATACTTTTCATAATTTGTCATAACAACTTTCCTTTCCTTCTTGATTATTTATATTAAATCGAATTACGTTAAAATTCTATCCGATTCAATGTTCTTTATAAATTGCCTATCCGACGCGACAATATATCAGGTAAATTAAGACCATCCCAAACGAATGTAATATCCGCCGCATGTCCGACAGGAACAATTCTATCAACTCCTCTTACCCCATTCTCCTTTATGATTCTCCGAAGGTCATCTTCTATCTCTCCTATATAGGTAATGGTTTGACAGTCTTTCTTCATAATCGGGAGAAGGTTCTCCAGTTTGTCCGCACTATATTCGAAAAAATAACCACAATTCCCTTTAAAATCCATGATATTGTCATATAATAATGGCAATTCGATCCTTACAAGCAGATTATCCTTCTTTATCTCCTTTATCCCTGGATGAGCGGCAGCAAAGACAGCTGTTTTAAGCAATTTTTCCGAACTGCATATAGGATCCATCGTATATCTTTGGTGTATCACTTTCTCCAATGCATCCCAAAATACCTCTTTTGCTTTTGCTATACTATTCCCCGTCCATATGACCAGCCTAGGAGCGCTACACGCATTCTGGTCAGAAAAATATGTATCGTTATAGAAGTCTGATGCCAGCAAATCACTATCTCTTTCTAAATAATCATCTGAATCAATCACCGCTACAGAATAGCGGTCTGCAAAACCAAGATCAATACATCTTGCTCTTATAGACGCTTTACGTATCGTCGCAATCGTACGATTACCGCCCCATATCATACGGATATCACATAAATCCGTCAGCGCCTGCGTTACTTCATCATTATACGTATATCGGATAATACAGATATATGGCTTCATCTCCGGACATCGTTCCGACAAAACAAAATCGATATCCTTACAAATAATATTTACCTGCTCAAACTTTTTGTCAGATATCCGTATCACTGACGCATTTCCTGCCGTAAGAGCATATATCATGGAAACGGCAAACTGAACAGGAATGTTGGATGGTGCGATATGAAATGCAACACCCCTGCCTATCCTTTGACCGGCATCTTTATAGGCAACACTTACTTTGTATAAAGATGCGCGCCGAATCCAAAAGGCAAACGCAATTACATCCGGATATTTCTTTGCCTCACTGCTGTCCATCAGTCTCTTAGAAAGACAGTCTAAAAAATCCAGCACACACTCTGAAAATAAAGGAAGAACCTGAACGCTTTCCATCCGCTCAAGAATATCCCTATTACCGATCAGATATTGTATGCTGCTAAAAATTTGCTGCATAGGTATCGCTGCACCCCCTTATTTCGGCATTCTTTACCCGTCCAAATATCTGTATATATTTCCCTTTTCTTCCACACGGGCAATCGTCTTCTCCAAGAATTGTTCCTTCATCCTCCGTTAATATGGAATGACCCGGATAAGAATGAGGCAGACATGACAATACCTGAATAAATCCACGTTCACCATATCCACAGGGAGAAAAGTCTTTATAGTTTCTTATGATAACATCCGAATAGATGCTGGCATGAAGGTGCCCATATTCACACTCCGCATAGATACATCCTGCTTGCTCCGCCATGCCATAATGATCAACATAATGCCTAATTCTGCAAATTTTCTCACCACGCGATTTAAATTCCTGGTTAGATACAGCTTCTGCTTTCAGTTTCTTCCATCCGCCTGCTGTTAATAAATAACCATTCGACATGTCAACTTTCAATTTGCTCTGTTCCAATTCATGAAAAAGATGCTGCCATATCATAAAGGTAAATCCAAAAATAATAAACTTGTCATTCCCATAAGTCATAACAAAGTCCATCAATGTGTCCACATTCAATGTCATGTCATCATTCAGCGCAAATACCATTTTTTTTGCCATAAAATCAAGTCCCATGATGGTTGCGCCTCTTGTTGTAAACAGCCTTCTGTCGCTTATCATTGTCCGTGAATCAATAACAAGCATCGGCAAACGTTTCGTACCGACGAAATCGCCAAGAAGTCGGAGCAAAACCTTCTGCTGGAGTATCGCATTCTCTTTATTAAGATATATTTTAGACTGTGCCTGTCCACTCGTCCCTGATGACATCATCACTTTAAAAATATCTTCGTTAGGAATACTTTTCATTTCCAGTTCTTTAAAAATCCGAACCGGCACAAAGGGAATCTTCTCCAAAGTTTTTGCCTGATCCTGCTCATATCCGATTGCATCAAGATAACTGGCATATGCGGCACATTCAGACCTGTGCATCCTGGTTAATTGGTTCATCTCTCTGAGCAGTAACTGTTCTTTTTCCGCTTTTCTTAAAGAGTATGGATGTATTTTGTGAAAATCATCAATCATGCCGCTGCTCCCGTAAATGTCTATTCAAAATCAACTGATCCTTCTGAATATTTCGTTCCAGAACCTGTCCCACTAATTTTTCATATTCACTAACTGATATTCCATCTCCCGGACGTTTCGCAGTAAGATCCTCCTCTTTAATAATATGACCTGCCTGCATTTCTACAGCAGCAACGATACTTCTCCGCATTTTTTTCCGCTGTAAGGTTTCTTCCACTGTCAATATTCTCTCATATTGTCCCAATGCGCTATACGTCCTGCGACATTCTTCAACCAGATTCTTCATCTCTGCCGGCTCTGTCGCCATTTGATTATCCCAGCCTATTTTTTGATTATTCAGCGTAAAATGTTTCTCTACGATCGCCGCTCCGAGACCCACTGCCGCGCATGCCACCCCGTTGCCTATCGTATGATCCGAATATCCCACCGCATATTCAGGGAACTTCTCCTTCAGCATCACCATGTTATTCAAGTTAACGTCCCTGGCTTCGACCGGATATAAAGAAACACAATGCAGAATGCAGATATCGTGGTTACCCGCCTTCTCAATTTCCCTGACGGCTGCTGCTATTTCCTCTATCGTTGCCATACCTGTTGACAGGACAATCGGTATATTTTTAGCAGCAATATATTTCAAATAAGGAAGATTATTGATATCCATGGATGCAATCTTAACAAACGGAACCTTGCACTTTTCTGTCAGGAAGTCCACCTCCGCATTGGAATACGGCGTAGATGAAAAATCAATGCCAATAGCATTACAATATTGAGATAATTCCAACAGTTCATCCGGTTTCAGTGAAAAACCTTTCACCATCCGCTTTGCTATCGGATTTTGCTCATAATAATCCCGACAATAGAGAGATTCCGCGGACCATGACTGAAACTTCACAGCATCGCAGCCACAACTTTGAGCTGCATCAATCATTTCTCTGGCAGCATCTATCTTTCCTCCGTGGCTTGAATTCAATTCAGCTACAATATACGGTTCACTGCCGCAGGCGATGCTTCTTCCGTTTTTTAATATCATATAACCTATCCTTTACGCTCCAAAACCATTTTGTCCTTATTCTCAATCAGCTATGATCGTTTTAGTATCCCCATCCCAATCTTCCTCCATCTACAACAAGATTTTGTCCTGTCATATAGGATGCCATATCCGATGCAAGGAATAGTATTACATTTGCCACCTCCTGTGCTGTTCCTTTCCTTCCCAGCGGTGTTCTGGTCATAATCCTATCGCTTACATCATTGTCTCTGTTTTTCCACATATCTGTGTCTATAAATCCAGGAGAAACAGAATTTACCCTAATCCCGTATTTTCCCAACTCAACCGCCATTGTTTTTGTTGAGAAAATAACGGCGGCTTTACTGCTTCCGTATGCGATACTCCCCTGCTCACTTTCTATTCCTGAAACCGATGCTATATTTATAATACTTCCGGTCCTATTTCTCACCATCAATCGGGATACCAGCTGCGCTAAACGGACTTGTGACAGAAAATTAACCTCCATCGTGTTACCGATTGTCTCTATTGATGTCATACTAAATAATCTCTCGACCGAGATTCCTGCATTATTAACAAGGATATCAATACCTTTTGAATAGCCGCCAATCATTTTCACGGCTTCTTTCGCTTCTGACTCTTTCGTTACATCAAAATAAACCGGAGTTATCGTTGTCGCGTATTCAGAAGATATTTCCTTCATTTTTTGTTCAAACTCTTCCGACTGTGTACGTACACATGCCCAAACAACCGCTCCCTGCTTTGCAAAAGCTTCAACTGTCGCCAAGCCGATTCCTCTGTTGGCCCCCGTTATAATAGCTGTTTTCCCCGTCAGCATCTCACTTCTCCTCAATTTTTCTCTCCGGTCTGTACTTATTAAATTCACAGGGAATCACTAACGTCAATTCCACTTCGCAGGCAAGTTCTCCATCAACATAGCCCTTTGCAAATCCTTTTCCTACACCTCGGGTATATGATTTTACGAACGCTTCAATATCCAATCTGTCTCCTGGGCAAATTTCTCTATGAAATTTCGCACTCCAAGAGGACCCAACTACACCTACATTGTCTATCCCCGGAAGCGTCGTAAAGGCGACCGTTATCATCTGACTTAACGCTTCTGTCTGTATCGCTGCCGGCATAAAAGGATGTCCTTCATAATGGTGAGGAAAAAACCATTCATTATTGGTTAAGTTTTTATACCCTTTTGCGTATTCACCTGGCACACATTCCGTCACTCTGTCAATAAATAAAAAAGGATATCTGTTAGGTTCATATTTTTGCAATTCATATGCGTTAAAAGATAAGACATCCTTATTGCTATTTTCCATCTTCTCCACCTCCTACTGTCTCTATCAGCATTAAGTCTCACGAAAAACCTTGTGTTCACTATTTCCTTTTGTTACCCTTGCCGGATTACCTACCACAGTAACTCCATCCTCCAAATCCCGAAATACCATGGATCCCATTCCTACTATTGCTTCATTTCCTATTTTTACCCATTGTATCATAGAAGAACCCAATCCTAAAAAAGCCTGTTTTCCAACCGTGCTGTGACCTCCGACAGTGGCTTTCGGACAAATTACACAGTTATCCTCGATCACTGCATGATGTCCAATAATGGCCTGAAACATTACCATGCAATTTTCTTTCACTACTACTTCAGACGAGATAACCGTATATGCACTAATAATGCATCCCTCTGATATCTTTGCTGTATTTGAAACAATAGCCGTCTCATCAATTAATGTTGTCAACGAGTAGCCTGCCTGCTTTACTCTATCGTATAAAAGCTTACGGGCGGCAGGCTCTCCAACTGCAATAATAAACTCAACATTTTCATCTCCGATATATTTTGGACATGATACAAATGGCAGAGTTTTGGTATCGTAATAATCCTGCTCACCTATAAAATCATCAATAAAATAAATATTTGAATACCTATTATTAATCTTACTATTTCTCTTCACAAGGTCATAGACCTCAATTCCAGCTCCATTTCTACCATAAATGAATAGAATCATAAAACCATACCTCACTACTTACATCTTTCATATATCCGCGTGAGCCACCGCAATCACATAGTGACTACTTCTGCTCCCACAATGTCATATTGTACAACCAACTTTCTTATTCTAAGCACATCAGTCTTAAGAATTTCATTCAATTAATGTTTAGTCTTAGATTCCCTGATTTTTTCTTAACGCATATTTCTGTTGTTTATATAAAAATTCATGATAGCCTTTATCACCTAATACTTCCCTTAAAATCCAATTCTGAAGAACCTTAATATTATCTTTGAATTTCAGGCTTCCATCAATTCCAGCTTGTATTTTTCGATTCTCTTTCCGCACTATAAAAGGCTCAGGTAAGCAATATTCAAAATGGCTTGAATAGTCCATTTCAATATCCATCGGATTATAACTCGGATCAACTCCGCAGTTTTCCCCACTTCCATCTCTCCCATAGTTTCTCACTAAAGATTTGGCTGGTGTTACAATATACTTATTTTTTATAATACAATAGATATTATAGTTAATATCTATTTCCCGCGGATTACCATCTTGATCAACCACAACCTCATATGGGTCACACAAATATCGATGTATATACCACCATAACATGTTGCGTGAATTAAAATATAACTTCCAAATATAATACGGATTGCGGCCAATGGAATCAAAAAACTTTTTATTCCCTTCCTGTAAAGCACACGCCCGTTTTTCTCGCCAAAAAGCAGTTCCATAATGATATTGTACCGATGACAGCTTCAGAATGTTCTCTCCCTCCGTATGCCATTTCTGATTCGGTGTATGCCCACACAGACATAATATATCCGGACTATCCTCAAATAACTCCAGGCCTTTATCCATAAATTCTATAAAACACGGCGAAAATTCATTATCGTCTTCCGTTATGATGAATCGATCATGACGTTCAAACACTTTCCGAAATAAAAATTGGTAATTATTTTGAACACCCAAGTTAGCTGACTGATAAAATAGATTAACTTTATGAAATCCTTCTATGCCATCCGCTAAATATTCCCTGACTTTTTGATACCCCTCCAAGTGAGATTCTTGCGCTGGATAGTCAACGGAAACATATAATTCTGTATATTTTGCCCAGCCGTTTTGCTGCAGCGATCTAATACATCTTCGTAAATGCTCACAGCGGTTTAATGTAGCAATAATAATAGGCGCATATACCATGTATCTTCCCCCTCATGTGTGGCTTACTTATACTGTATCCCTTTACCAGTCCTTTTCAACCGCAGCATACAGTACAGTTTCCCAGTTCATTGAAGTATACTGCCTCACCTTAAAACGATATTCCGGCACAAGAGACAACAAATATCCCGGTATTTCATACAAATCTTCCGGCTTATGGTATATACAAATTGCCATGCGAGGATTATCTTTCCGTATCGTTTCTCTTGCTCCCCGCAGAGCCTCAAGCTCTGCACCTTCTATATCCATCTTAATAAATGATATCTTCCCCGTATAATCAGCAACTGCATCATCAATTTTAATTGTCTCAATATAATTAGTACCATTTACATCAATCTGCCCCTGACTGGCTCCTTCCGCAAAGGATATTTGCCCGCTTTCAGACCAAGTACCTTTATTAAGCAAATCAATATTTTCTATACCGTTTTTCGCATAGCATTTCCTACATATTTCTACATTAGACTCCATCGGTTCAAAAGCAAATATCTTCTTGTACGAGCCATTGACCCATCTTACAAAATCTAAATCCGTTTCCCCTTGAAAAGCTCCCGCGTTTACAAACACCTCATCTTTTTGGGGCGAAAACGTATCAAAATATTGCCAGCCAGACACCCCTATTGGTATAAGTCCATGAATATTTGTGTGCACAAGTCTTCCTGAAAATTTTTCTTTTAATTCCATCATATTTTGACTCGGAAGCAGTACCGCATCAGAACCTGCTTTTTCCCAAATAGCAATATCCATTCCTATTGTTTTAAATCTTTGGCTATATCTACTATGCTTTAAAAGCAATTCGCAATATTCATATCCATCTCCCTCACCAAATAAATAAAATATCTTATCACTGTCATAGATATCTAATTCCGGAATCTCCCAATTTTCGTATCCCCAACCAAGCTTAATATAATTGGCTAAAAGCAAACTCAATTTATTATTCTCACATAAAGCCAGTCTTGCTTCAAGCAATCCCTTAGATAAATCATCAAGATAGTATGGCAAATATTGACAGGCTAATTTTCTTCTTTTTTTGTCCTTCCATTTTAATATTGCTTTTGTAATTCCGATAGATGGCGGTTTCATTCATTTTCCTCCCTATGTGATCCGTCTCTTTGCAACATTAAGTATTTTATATGCAAAATACCCCCCCCCCGGTATATCCAGGAGGGGAAGGTACACAGTTATTCCAAATTATTCATCATATATCTTTAGAATTTATTCTAGCATATTATACTCTCTCTGACAACAATTTTATCGTCCTTTGCCTGCTAAATCGCCATCAACGTAAGACCCTGTGGTATCCCTAACGTATATCTTAAATACAGCTGATATGATGTATTAATACTTTTGGTGTTAGTCAGAAAATAGGGTAATAAATAATTTCTGGCTAAATTAACAGTAATCCTGCTGTCCTTACATCCCGGCAGGAAGGTGTTCGTCTGGTCCCACTCACGGTTAAGAGCAATGACATGATCTGCCGGAGTCTTTCTGCTGTGCATTTATATGCGGCACTGAACAGCGCATTATACCTGTTCAAATATTTTGTGGCAACCCCGCGGTAAAATTCATATTGTCTTTTTATAAATGAATGGAACGAATTTACTGTATTAAGGTTATAAAAGCCACTGCCTGTTTCCTTCGTGACATCTTTTACAATACAGCCCGTTGTTGCTTCCAGAGCTTTATAGCTTTTGAGCCCGTCACACAGAACAAGTGTGTTTTCAGAAATACGGTTGCTGAAGACTTCCTGCAGTTCCTGCGATGTAGGTTTGGCACGGTTTACCGTTCCCGCTATTGCATCACCTTTACGCTGTACACCGGTACAAATGCAGACGTATTCGTTAGAGATCCCTCTTTTTTGTGCTTTTGCGCCATGTTTACGGGGCTGCGGCAGACGGAAGCAGGAAGTTCTTTTCCTTTATAGCACTCCAATACATAAGTCTCATCCATCTCAGAAATATCCTGCAGGCATGGGCACTGCTCTTCCAGCAGGTCAGCAAGGGTGATCAGGAATTTTTGCCGCATGAGAAATACAAGGTCATGGATCAATCCGAGTCCTTTTGCGGTAAAGTCGATGGCATCCCCGGAAAGGGTGTCAGCTATGACTGCTTCCCAGATCTCGCGCGGCTGATGGGAATTGGCCATCAGGGTATTTGTTGTGGAGACAAAAGTTTTTCCACAGCCTTTGCATCGGTATTCCTGTTTGCCGCACTTATGGCCATTGCGGACGACTGCCTTGCTGTTACAATATGGACAATCCGGTTTTTCATCGTCAGCGGGAGTTTCACACAGCCTGCAGGCTGTCTCATATAAGAAATCTACTGCTTCTTCCGGAAGCTTTGCTATAATGTTGGTTAGTTTTATTCGGGTTTTTGCTGTCATATAATGAGATACCTCCTTGTACGCGATACCTCATAATAGCACTTTGTTTGTCCCTTAAAACGGACTTATAGAACTCATCACCCCAATTTCTGACTAACACCATGAAAAATCATAAGGAGTAAGCGACGATCTTTTTATTTTCATTATTCAGACTTTATGATATATGTATAAAGGACATGTAATCAATAGATATATTATCAATGGGGGATTATTATGCGTGACAATGTATTTAAGGTGCTTCGCACAAACAGCCGAATAGACGGAACGGTCATTTCGCAGCACCAATTGGAAAGGATACTAAATATAGGACATATCTGTGAACTTGAAAGTGGGAAGCGGCAGCCAAGCTTTTCCCAGCTGAAGGCATATCATTCTTATTTCAATGTAAGCTATGATTTTCTGCTGAACAACTTGATGCCTGATGATGACAAGAATATGAAAGAGATCGCACCAGATATTGAGATACCAGAATGGCTTCAGGATACAAACTCTCCCGACGAACAGTCGATGACACAGTTACTGCATGAGTTAACAGAGACAGGAAAGGGCATGGTACTGCTTTCCTATCTTGCTGATTTGGTCTATTCTGATCAGTCTGTTGATGAGGAGTGTCACGAAATGGGAGATGATGAAAAGCTACAGAAGTGCAGTGCGCTGGGTCTTGAGAAAAAAATACATAATTTCAAACATGTAATCAAAGAATATCGTAGGATTGGCGATTCGGCCAGATATGGGAGGCAAAAATACGCATAGCTAATGTGATTGAAGAAGCATCAGAATAGATAAGCAGGAAAATTGTTATCCAGCACCCTGGGTGCTCCAGATCCTTCTTATATCAGTCCAATTAGATGAAGGTACTGACTCAGATATTCTGATGTATTTTACAGCAGAGTGTTTGAACCAGTACCTTCTTGTGTTATCATATCCAAGTTATGACAATAGCAGGTATCTCCCCGACCAAAGTTTGACACCTGCTATCATAACAATCCAATGCACCACTACATCCTTAGACAGGGCAATGCTGCACCAACGCTATGATAACAATTACAGTTCCTTTTGACAATACGTTAAATCAGAAAATTTATGAAAATCTTATCAATACCTTACAGTTCCATCAGTTACAGTGTACCTGTGGTCATTCTGGCTGCTTAACTATTCATGGTTATTACACCCGCTCTCTCAAAAAAGACGATTCCGGGATCTCTTTATCTGTCTGTCGCGTCAGGTGCTCTCACTGTGGCAGAACTCATGCTTTACTTCCTTCTCTACTTGTTCCTTATTCCCAGGTATCCCTGCAGGATCAGATTTCTATCATCTCTGCCTATGAAGCTTCTGGAGATTATGAAGAGATCATGGCTGGAACTCCCTCCATTGATGAAAACCTCATTGCATCCATCATCAGACGCTATGTAAAGCACTGGCTTCAGAAGATACGTTCCTTTCGTATTGGGTTATCTTTCCCGCCCCGTCTCATAGAGCAGTGTTTCTCACTTTTTATGAACCAGTTCATGCAGATAAGACAAACACCAAATATCTTATTTCTTACACCCACATAGCCTTACAGGAAAACGCTTCTGCTTCCTCTTATACTAAAGAAAACTAAGTTTTCTTAGAAAAAACGAAAGAGAGGACTTCAAATGAAACAGGAATTAGCACAGGATATCGCTTTGATGCGCTATTCCATGATCTCGCCGCTGATTGTCGGTCTCCCGGATGAGTACAGATCCAAGGAGGCTTACTTTCGTGTGGCCTCTGCACGTGGCGCACTTCATCCAAACGGATCCTTCATCCATCCGGCGCCGACATCTATCAAACGCTGGTACCAGCACTACCAAAAGAATGGTTTTGATGGGCTGCTCCCTTCCGGCCGCAGCGATGAAGGTACTTCCCGAAAGATTCATCCGGATCTTGAGGAACAGATCCGGTATCTGAAAACGAACTATCCCCGTATGTCTGCGGCAGCCATCTTCCGTCAGCTATGCGACAACGGTTCTGTCAACCGTAATGAATTATCAGAATCCACCGTAAACCGTTTCTTAAACAATCTTGCTTTAAAAGAAAAGACGACAAACAATCAGGATATGCGTCGTTATGAACGTGCTCATGTCAATGAGGTCTGGTGCGGTGACAGCAGTGTTGGTCCCTATCTGAAAACGCAGGATGGTAAAAAGCATAAGGTATACGTGATCGCTCTCATTGATGACGCCAGCCGCTACATCATTGGCATCGATGTCTTTTTCAATGATAACTTCGTCAGCCTCATGTCTGTCATGAAATCAGCAGTTGCAAAGTTTGGTGTCCCAAAGCTGTTTAACTTTGATAACGGTTCTTCTTATAAGAATAAGCAGATGGACCTGCTTGCCGCACGTATCGGCTCTACTGTACACTATGACCAGCCATATACGCCAACCCAGAAAGCCAAGGTGGAGCGTTGGTTTCGTACCATGAAAGACCAGTGGATGGCAGGCCTTGATATGAGAGATTTTCACACTCTTGATAAGCTTCGTGGAAGTCTTTCTGCCTATGTCGCTCAGTATAATCAGAAGATCCATTCTTCACTCAACGGAAAGAGCCCACAGGAACGTTACTTTAGCGAACCGGACTGTTTTCATCGCTTACCGGAAGATAAGATTGATCAGTTGTTCTTACTGGAGTTAGAGCGTCGTGTTTCCATTGACTGCGTGGTTACTATCGATCACATCGAGTATGAGGTTGATTACCGTTTTGCAAAACAGAGGATCAAACTGCGCTATTCTCCTGACATGGAATCTATCTATGTCGTTGAAGCAGATGGTACGCTTACCCCGATCCGCCTTTTAAACAAGGTTCAAAACGCGGATATCAAACGTGAAAAACCACGTCTTTATGGAGGTGATGTCTAATGGATTATACGATCCGCTATGGTTTGGAATTCAATCCTTTCCTGAAAAATTCCAAAGAAATCTTTGTAGCAACAGACGAGTCCAAAGAAGTCTTGTTCCGACTCGACTATCTTGTAAAAACAAAGGGCTTTGGACTGCTTACCGGCAGCCCCGGTCGTGGAAAAACAACTGCAGTCAGAAACTGGGTACAAACCTTAAATCACTCACAATACAAAGTGATCTATACCTGTTTTTCCACTTTTAGTCCCAATGATTTTTATCGAAATCTTGCCAC